>ERZ772901.17-NODE-17-length-144852-cov-56.457440_pt1 | contig 144852 bp, 147 predicted proteins | sample MGYA00512123_ERZ772901 | MGnify/ENA primary metagenome ERZ772901 (study PRJEB29015, sample SAMEA2737711) | human gut metagenome | biome: human gut; feature: human-associated habitat; material: faeces | place: China | collected 2012 ...
GTCGAAAAACAGGAGCAGGAAGAACGGCAATATAATCTGAAAATTGATGGAAAAGGTGTAGCTGATCTGACAGGAAAAATGGTGGAATTGCTAGGTGCTTCAATTCCTATAGGAGTGACGGAAAACGGAGTTTCGGCATTTGATGTATTGGCATAGGAACTTTGATATGAAACCGTAAGGTGTGCAATTAAAATAATGACTTATGCTAGAACATAGAATAGACAAAAATAAATTTGCAATGTGGAAACAGACAGGGAGGTTGTATTATGTCAAGGATAACGGATTATGCTTTTTTATTTCAGAAATCATGTGGAACATCAGGAGTAAATGCAATAGGCAGTTTTCAGTTGTCACAGCTTAATAGCAGTTCTGTTCAAGCACAATTAAAAGCTGCCGGAATTAACACGAATAGTAAACAATATAAATCTGCTGTAAAACAAATGATGTCTGCCTGAAATGGTGCGATGTATGGCAATATTCAGGGAATAAAAAATCTGATGAGTCATTATGATAAGGACGGAGATTATATTAATCCGGTAAATGGATTGGCAGGACTTTTGGTGACAGATGAAAACGAGAATTCGAGAAAACGAATCATATCAATTTCGGATAGCAGCAAAGAAGAAATGCATGAACTGACAAAAAAAGAATTTCTGCGTGAAAATGGTGTATGCAATGGTGATACAACAAAACGAACAGATGTGTATAACAATTTATATCGCAAAATGTCCAAAAAGGACAGGCTGGCTGCCGGGTACACCCTTGAAAAGTACGAAAGAATATATAGACAGGTATTCTATGATGCAGCAAAAAGGGCTGATCCTAACTGGGAAATTGGCAAACCAATCAAAGCTGGAGCATTCGATGACGTTACAAGAGAGTCTGCGGAGACAGGGAAATCTCCTGCACAGGCAGCACTTGATACTAAAATCTAAAGAGTATAAATTATTCTTTTTGAGAAACAAAGGTAATCAGCTATATTGAATTAACAGATGGTATAAAAGTAATGGAAGGCTCTCTTATGAAAATAGAAGCAATTTCATAAAATCTGACATACACACTTGACAACATTTCTCTGAGCGTGGTGTCGGGGAAGGGGTCCGCACCTGTGGAATCCCGAGAGAAGACTTATTTGTTGTGTCAAAAGTTGCAGCAGAGCACAAGACATATGAGCAGGCAATGGCGGGAATGGATGAAACCTTAAAGAAGATGGAACTGTATTATCAGGATTTTAGCCGTGTTTTTGCATTTTAAACTTTCAGTTAAAAATACATATTTGAATATAAAATACGCACAATTTAAATACAGATAAATAATAAAAAGAAAAAATAAAAATATTTCGCAAAATAGTTGACAATATAAAACGCATATGGTAATATACAGTCAACAAAACAAACAAGACCTAATTACACAAGACTTCCAATCGAACCAAGCGGTTGGGAAGCCAATTGGAAATAAAGAGAAGCTTGGAGTAAGCAGGAATTGAATGAGAAGAGGAGGTACAGTCCAATGGGACGATAAGTAAAATCCAAAACTTCATGGTAAGTGTGGTAGTGTCTGATAGTTTTCAGCAGGAAAAGCCTTTTCAAATGGATGAGAATAATTCTTAAAGTTATTAGTAGAGGATAACAGAGACGATGGAAGGCAATGGATATGTACAGACATTTTACAGATGAAGATACTGCGGAAAGATACCACGGAAGGTAATTTGAGGGTAGGATGTGCGGAAGAAGTTCATTCTATAAAAAGCGAGAGAGCATACTTCAGATTATTATTCAATATAGAGCATACATATCACTAATTTTCTAAACAGGTGGAAACATTTGTGAGCTGGAAGAATTAAATTACAAAAGAAAGGAATAAAAAATTGAATAGCGAAACCGAGTAGAACGGTCACTGTATTTTTAAAGTTGAAAGTATGGTGACCGTTTCTTTTTAATTTTAAAGTAAAATAAATTGCACATTCTACGAATTAAGAGTAAAATTTTATAAATAGTGAAAAACGGGATGAAACAGGGAGAAAAAATGTTGAAAAAATTAACGCAACAGGCTACGGATCTGATAATACAATCTATCGCCTCAGGCGAAGTCATGGGTGCTAATCTTCTCATAACAAAAGGAAATGAAGAACTGGTCTATGCACAGGCTGGAATGGCGGACCGGGAAGCGGAAAAACCAATCGAACGGAATACTATTTTCCGGTTATATTCCATGACAAAACCGATTACAGCAGTGGCGGCAATGATTCTGATGGAAAGAGGAATGCTTGATCTGTACGAGCCGGTAGCGGATATCCTTCCGGCATTTGCACACTAGAAAGTGGAGCAAGACGGAAAATTGTATACACCGGAGAGGCCGATACTGATGCATGATCTTTTGGCGATGACTTCCGGGCTGGTATATCCGGAGGAACAGACCATGGGTGGACGTGCAGTCACAAAAGTGTTTGAGGAAGCATGTGCGCGTCTGGAAAGTGATCACCCGGTGAGCACACAGGAAATGGCAGAAAAAATTGCGGCATGTCCACTGGTATTTGCACCTGGGACAAGCTGGCAGTATGTCGGCAAACCAGCAGCAGGCAATGCAGCAGTGGATCGGACTGGAAGGGTATACCTATGCAAATTTTATGCGGAGATGTGTGGCACCTGAATTGCAGCAGGGAATCTGTGTAAAGGGAGAATATGGCTGGGATGGCTGGCTGGGCGCATATTTTGCAAATCTGCCGGAACAGGATATCACGATCCTTATGGGAGCACAGAAAAAAGATGCAGGCACGTTTTCCCTGACACGCCGGTTGCGAAACCTGTGTCTTTCAAACATTCTGTAAATTACAGGAGGGTAATACATTTGGAACAGAAAAACATGCTTCCGGGACTGACGCGGGAGGCCGAAGAACAAAAACTGCAGGAGATTATCGGGATTGCACAGCAAAATCTTGAACGCGCCAGAGCAGATATCCGGAAAGTGAACGAGGATCTGGAAGACCTGCTGGACGTGTATGAGGCACAGGATAAGGAAGGCCTGGCGTTGTGGAATAATGCAACCGCGCGTCTGAAGGAAAATGAGTATGATCTGGTGCGTTATGAGAAAGCGCGCAGGAAACCGTATTTTGGACGAATTGATTTCAAAGATCCGAATGTAAAAGGGGACGAGTCTTACTATATCGGAAGAGTGGGAATTGCAAAAAATAACTCGGAACCGGTCGTATTGGACTGGAGAGCACCGATTGCATCGGTATATTATGAGAGTGGTCTGGGACCATGTCAGTATACCGTCAGTTCGGAGGGAACCTTTACGATTGACCTGAAACGGAAACGCACGTATGAGATTGAAAATGATCATCTGAAAGATTTTTTTGATTCCGATGTGGTGGCAAATGATGAACTTCTGACAAAGTATCTGGCGAAAAACAAGAAGGCGGTGCTCGGTGAGATCATTGCAACGATTCAGAAAGAACAGAATCTGATTATCCGGCGTTCTCCAAAGACCAATATCATTGTACAGGGTGTAGCCGGTTCGGGAAAGACAACCGTCGCTATGCACCGTATTTCCTATATTTTATACAATTATAGCGATGATTTCCGGCCGGAAGATTTCTATATTATAGGGAGCAACCGGATACTCTTGAATTACATTACGGGGGTATTGCCGGAACTGGATGTGTATGGCATCCGGCAGATGACGATGGAACAGCTGTTCATCCGTCTGTTGTATGAGGATTGGGATGAACGGAAATATCGTTTTCACCTCCTGGAAAAAGATGATGAAAAGAATGCGCAGAAAGGAAAACGTGAGTGGTTTCATGATCTGGAATTATATTGTGCAGCTTATGAACAGAGGGAAATTTCACACGAGGAAGTTTATCTGGAAAACACAAAGACACTTCTGGTCGGGCATGTGCTGATCAATACTTATCTGCGGGAACATCCGGATCTTTCCATGCAGAGCAAAATTCTTATGCTCAACGAGGTTTTATATTCCAAATACGAAAACGAAGTTCTGGGAAAACAAATATCCTATCCGGCAAAAGTAAAAAAGGCACTGGATAAGAAATATGCTTCTTTTTTTGGAGATGGAAAATGGAAGACATCTATTTACGATTTTTACCGGGAATTCTTACAGGTGCAGGCAGTTGCCGGGAAAGAAGTAGATATACCAGAAACTTCTTTTGATGTATACGATCTTGCAGCGCTTGCCTATATTTACAAGCGGATCAAGGAAACTGATCCGGTGCGGGAGGCCAGTCATGTGGTCATCGATGAGGCACAGGATTTTGGAATGATGGCATATTGCTGTCTGCACTATTGTCTGCGGGGATGCACATACACGATCATGGGGGATACCTCCCAGAACATACATTTCCGGTATGGGCTAAATGACTGGGAGGAATTGCGGAAACTGGTGCTGACCGGCACGTATGATGCGTTTGGGCTGTTGCGGAAAAGTTACCGGAATACGGTGGAAATTTCCGAATTTGCAAATGATATTTTGCGGCATGGAGATTTTGCTGTGTATCCGGTGGAACCGATTATCCGGCATGGAGCAGCCGTGCGGGTGGAGAAACAGCCGGATGCAACAGCGCTTTTAGAAGAGACGGTACACACGATCCGGAAGTGGCAGCAAGATGGATATGAAACGATTGCGGTGATCTGTCGTGAGGAAAAAGAGGCAGCAGAGCTGGCGGAACAGTTGAAGTCTTATATGGAGATTGTGGACTGTAACCCGGGGACTACGGAATTTGGAGACGGTGTTATGGTGCTTTCGGTTGCCTACACGAAAGGACTGGAGTTTGATGCGGTTCTTTTGTATGATCCGACGCAGAAAAAATATCCGGCAGATAACGGGCATGTGAAACTTTTGTATGTTGCGGCAACCCGCGCGCTGCATGAGCTTGTGGTGTTGTATTACGGAAATCTGAGCAGAATTCTGACAGATCCGGTTTCAAAAGAGAAAAAGCAGAAAGTGTTTGCAGCAGAAACACTGACCAAGGCAAAGGAATATGAAAAGAAAACCTTTACGCAAAAAGAAATAGAGCAGCAGCGACGGACGGAGGCAGATAAGGAACGCAATGCGCGAAGTTATATCGGTCCGGAACGGATCGAGGTGTCTGCACCGAAGGAAGAGGAACCTGATATCCATCCGGTTTCAGAGAGGTCAGTACCCAAGAAAGAGAAACCTGTCATCCATCCGGGTTCAGAGAAGTCTGTACCCGAGAAAGAGAAATCTGACATCCATCCGGTTTCAAAGGTGTCGAAGGCCCCGGAGATTGCGCAGATCAATCCGTCTCCTTATGCATTTGGGGATCTGCCGGATAACCGGTTGCTACCGGTACGTGGACATTCCCGCATGAATTATACGGTGAAATGGGCCAAAAAAACGAAAAAGCATATAGACATTGCAAGTATGGCAGGAATTCTTCGGCTGACACCGATGACACCCGAGGTGATAAGGGTAAGTTTCGTCAAAGGTGTGACGACAGAAATCAAGGATACCTACTGGAAACCGGAGGCAACGGATGTTTTTTCGTGGAGTGTCAGAGAGTCAAAGACGGCATTAAAAGTTTCCACGGAAAAAGTCAGTGCTGTGATTGATAAAAAAACAGGTGCCATACAATTTGAAACAGCAGATGGGACGGTACTGTTAAAGGAACGCTCCGTGGAACCGCGCCTGATTATGGATCAGCAGACCTGGGAATTTTTTGAATGGGATTCTTCGGAAAAGATTAATGCAAAGGGAATTCTTTCTACGGATCTGCTCGTGCTGCGTGCAAAGGCAAAGTATATTTCTTTTGGAGGAAAGCCTATGCGGATGCCTCTTGTTTTATCCAGGAAGGGGTATGGGCTTGGGATAGCGGCTAAAGAAACCGTTTTGCTCTGTAATATCAAAACCTATGGGCCTTACATCAGTACACTGGGCGAGGATCAGATCGACTATTATTTTATTTACGGGGAGACGAATGAAGAAACAATTTCCATGTACAAAAAACTAACTTTATAGACTTGTTCTTTTCCATATTTTCTTATTGAAAAACTTTCTCTTTTAGTAATTTACGTGTATAATTAAGAAAAATTATCAATAACACAAAAGAAAGAATGCAAAGGATAAGACAATATGACATTAAAAGAATTGGAAATCGGGAAAAGTGCAGTCATTAAAACCGTAGGCGGCGAGGGTGCGCTTCGGCAGCATTTCCTGGATATGGGAGTGATTCCGGGAGCGGAAGTGACGGTGATTAAGTTTGCTCCAATGGGCGACCCGATGGAACTGCAGATCCATGGGTATGAGCTGACTCTTCGGCTGGCAGATGCAGATCAGATTACAATTGAGCAGATTTCTTCCCGTACCAGAAAGCATGAAGGAGCCAGAAACATTAATCAGTCGGTTCATCCGGGACTGGGCGAAGAAGGAAAGTATCATGTAAAAGGGGATGGAAACCCTTTGCCGGAAAAGACGAGGCTTACATATGCGCTGGTGGGAAATCAGAATTGTGGAAAGACGACGCTGTTTAACCAGCTGACCGGTTCAAACCAGCATATCGGAAACTTTCCGGGGGTTACGGTTGACCGCAAGGATGGACCGATCAAAGGACACCCAGACACTTTGGTGACAGATCTGCCAGGAATCTATTCGATGTCCCCTTACAGCAGTGAGGAGATTGTTTCAAGAAATTTTGTGCTGGAGGATAAACCAAAGGCGATCATCAATATTATTGATGCAACCAATATCGAGCGGAATCTGTATCTGACGATGCAGCTGCTGGAAATGGATATCCCGATGGTTGTGGCACTCAATATGATGGATGAGATGACCGGAAATTCAGGATCGGTGGATGTAAACGGGATGGAAGCGATGCTGGGTGTGCCGGTGGTCCCGATTTCTGCTGCAAAAAATGAGGGAGTGGATGAACTGGTAAGGCATGCACTGCATATCGCAAAATATCAGGAGCGGCCAGGACGACAGGATTTCTGTAGTGAAAATGAGTTTGGTGGAGCCGTGCACCGCTGTATTCATGCAGTCAGCCATCTGATCGAGGATCACGCAGAGCATGCGGGAATTCCTCTGCGTTTTGCAGCTTCTAAGATCATTGAAGGGGATCATCTGATTCTGCAGAAACTGGAACTGGACGAGAATGAGCACGAAGCAATGGAACATCTGATTGTACAGATGGAAAAAGAGCGTGGGCTCGATCGCAGTGCGGCGATTGCGGATATGCGTTTTAATTTCATCGAAAAGGTGTGCGAGAAAACGGTAGTAAAGCCGAAGGCAAGCCGGGAGCGCATCCGCAGTGAGAAAATTGATCGGATTCTGACCGGAAAATATACAGCAATTCCATGTTTTATCGGTATTATGCTGTTGGTGTTCTTCCTTACGTTCCATGTGATCGGCGCTTTTTTACAGAACCTGCTTGCCATGGGGATTGACGCACTGTCTAATGTGACAGACCGTGCGCTGACGGCAGCGGGCGTCAATGAAGTGCTTCACGGACTGATCATTGACGGTATTTTTGCCGGAGTCGGAAGTGTACTGAGTTTCCTGCCAATTATCGTAACATTATTTTTCTTTCTGTCATTGATGGAAGACAGTGGTTACATTGCGCGAGTTGCATTTTTTATGGATAAACTTCTGCGAAAAATCGGACTTTCCGGACGAAGCATTGTACCGATGCTCATCGGATTTGGATGTACAGTTCCGGCGGTGATGTCGACCCGCACGCTGCCGAGTGAGAGAGACCGGAAGATGACGATTTTGCTGACTCCGTTTATGAGCTGTTCGGCAAAACTGCCGATTTATGCATTTTTTACCAGCGCATTTTTCCCGGAGTATGGAGCACTCGTGATGTGTGCTTTGTATCTGACCGGAATTGTGATTGGAATCCTGGTTGCGTTGTTGTATCGGAAAACACTGTTCCGTGGAGATGCGGTTCCGTTTGTCATGGAGCTGCCAAATTATCGTCTGCCGGGGCTGAAAAATGTTATGCAGCTTTTGTGGGAGAAAGCAAAAGATTTCCTGCAGAAAGCATTTACCGTTATTTTTGTAGCAACGATCTGTATCTGGTTCTTACAGAAGTTTGATTTGCATTTTAATCTGGTGGCAGATTCTAAAGACAGTATTCTTGCGATGATTTCAAACTGCCTGGTTCCAATTTTTGCACCGCTTGGACTGGGAGACTGGAGGATCTGTACTTCATTGATCAGCGGCGTTATGGCAAAGGAGAGCGTGATCTCAACTCTGGAAATTTTATTTGGAGGAGCAGTAAAGGATGCATTGACACCGGTAGCGGCAGCTTCCCTTCTGGTATTTAGTCTGTTGTACACGCCGTGTATTGCAGCAATTGCTTCCATTCGCCGGGAACTTGGACGAAAATGGGCAGTAGGCATGGTGATCTGGCAGTGTATGATCGCCTGGGTTGCAGCATTTGCGGTAAGGTGGCTGATGGTTTTATTTATGAGATAATGAAAATAGAGCAGAAAGTACTTGAAGGAATCGGAAAGATAGAATAAAATAATAACAAAAAAGGATTATTTATTTATGCTCAGACAAATGTGGAAAAAGAGAGTTTGTTTTGTTCTGGCTGTGATTCTGGCAGCGCTTGCTGTGACACCGGTTGAAATGGATCATGCGGATGCGGCAATGGTGCATTCCGTTACAGCATTGATGACAGGAAATCTGGTAAATAAGTCCAATGCCGATAAACTGACTTACAGACAGATGGAGACAAGCGCCTATGAGAGAAAACTGATTTCAAAAAGTGTGTATAATTACACGATGCAGCAGGTCCCGGCATTGTATGAGGGCAGGAACGTCATTAATGTGTCTGGTATGACTGGAAAGGCAAATACCAGTTATGTGGATGATGATGGCATTGGGGAAAATGTTTCATTTGTAAAATTTCAATGTAGAAAGAGCGGTAAATACCAGTTTACGGAAAGTGATTTTAAGGGAAAATCCAAGAATGAAGTGATCTATAATGATAACAATTATCTCATGTTTCTGCCAAAAGAGTTAAAAAGCGGGTATGAGATTTATGACCCATGGAACAGTACCTACTATCAGTTTCTTTCCAGAACTTTTGCAAGTGGTTATGGCAAAGTATGGTATGATGTCAACGCATCGAAAAAACTTACGAGAAGTGCGAAGCGTGCAATAAAAAATTCGGCAGGGTATACAAGCGCTATCCAGAGGGAACTGCAGAAGAAAAAAGACAGTATTTCCAGATACAGTATGGAATCTGAAAAAAATACGTATCGCTTAAAGAAAGGAAATACATATCTGCTTGTAATTTTTACGCCGGATTCCTTCCGCTTCCGGAAAAAAATAACAAACGGAAACAATTATTATAAGGAACAGTATCTTTCCGATATTCCATGGTCGTTCGATCTGAAAATTACTTATATGGATGAAAAAGCAGATTAGCAAAATTACCCTATTGTATTAGAAATCAGAACGTGGTACAATGCATAAGAATAGAAAAAAGCATTGACGGAACAAGTAGTGAAATTGAAACATACAGAGAGAACGGTAGATGGTGTGAGCCGTTTATGGAAAGATTTCATGAAGACCACTCCTGAGCTGTGCGCGAAAGAAGCGTCACCGTGTAGCTGCGTTATAAGCCAAAGAGTAAAAGAATTAAGGTGGAACCGTGTATAAAGCACCCTTAGATATGTCATGCATATCCGGGGTGCTTTTTTATTTCCATACCAAAAGAAGGAGAGTTAACGTAAAATGGTAAACTTTAAGGAAAATGAAGAATTAAAAACACTGAATCATTCCTGTGCACATCTGATGGCACAGGCAATCAAGCATCTGTACCCACAGGCAAAATTCTGGGTTGGACCGGTTGTTGCAGAGGGATTTTACTATGATGTAGATCTTGGGGAAGATGTAATCCGTGATGAGGATATCGAAAAGATCGAAAAAGAGATGAAAAAGATTGCAAAATCCGGAAAGAAAATCATGCGACGTGAAGTTTCTAAGGCAGAGGCTATGGAAATGTTCAAGAATGATGAGTATAAACTGGATCTGATCTCCGATCTGGAAGATGGAAATATTACCGTATATGATCAGGGCGATTTTACGGATCTGTGCCGTGGACCGCACGTAGACAATGTAAAACTTTGCAGAAACTTCAAGCTGATCCGTCACTCTGGTGCATACTGGAAAGGTGACAGCAAAAACAAAGTGCTGCAGAGAATTTATGGTGTATGTTTCCCGACCGCAGAGGAGCTGGAGGCACACCTTAAGCTTTTAGAGGAAGCAAAGGAAAGAGATCACAGAAAAATCGGAAAGGACATGAACCTGTTTATGGTTGATGATCTGGTTGGCCGTGGACTTCCGATGTTCCTTCCGAAGGGATATGTGATCTGGCAGGAGCTGGAGAACTATATCAAGAATAAGGAAAGAAAGCTTGGCTATCTGCATGTTATGACTCCTTGTGTCGGTACCGTAAATCTGTACAAGACATCCGGTCACTGGGATCACTACAAAGAAAACATGTTCCCACCAATGGAGATGGAGGGAGAGTCTTTCGTTCTTCGGCCGATGAACTGCCCGCATCATATGATGATCTATGCAAACAGAAGACATTCCTATAAGGATCTGCCGATCCGTATCGGTGAGATCGCACATGATTTCCGTTACGAATCCAGCGGAACGTTAAAGGGTATCGAGCGAGGCAGACATTTCTGTCAGAACGATGCGCATCTGTTTGTAACACCAGAGCAGATTGAGGATGAGTTTACCAAGGTTGTAGACTTGATTTTTAGTACCTACAAGGATTTCGGAATTACCAATTACCGTTGTGTACTGTCTCTGCGTGATCCGGCAAACAAAGAAAAGTATCATGATGATGATGCTATGTGGAACAAGGCAGAGGATGCACTCCGCACGGTATTGAATGATCTGAAAATTGATTATACAGAGGAAATTGGAGAGGCTGCTTTCTATGGACCAAAGCTGGATGTAAACGTACAGCCTGCAGTCGGCAATGAGATCACACTTTCTACCTGCCAGCTTGATTTCTGTCTCCCGGCAAAATTCAATCTGTCTTATGTAGACCGCGATGGCGAGAAGAAGACACCGGTTGTTCTGCATCGTGCAATCCTTGGTTCCCTCGATCGTTTCATGGCATATATTCTTGAGGAGACCAAGGGAAATCTGCCGACATGGCTGGCTCCGGTTCAGGTTCGTGTGATGCCGGTTAAGACAGACAACGAGGAACTGACTGCTTATGCAAAGGAAATCTGCGATGCATTAGAGGCAAAGGATGTCCGTGTAGAACTCGATGACAGATCCGAGAAGCTTGGCTATCGTATGCGTGAAGGACAGGTGCAGAAGGTGCCGTATCTTCTGGTTGTCGGCTTCAATGAGAAAGAAGACAGAACCGTATCCTTCCGTCTGCATGGAGAAAAAGATACCACAGTTCTTCCACTGGATGAGTTTGTGGAGAAGCTTGAGAATGAGATCAAAAATAAGCTGAGAACTCATATCGGGGCTGAAAAATAAATAAAAGCCGATTTGAAACAGTAAAAAATGCGCGCAGCAAAAAGTGGTGCCCCCCTTTTGCTGCGCGCTTTTTTGCAGGAAAATATATTTTTACTTTCATGTTAGAAAGTCGTTGTATTCTGTTCAGAAACTTCCAACTTCCGGATCAACTGGAATTCATGTATAACCATTGCCAATCCAACTGCAAAAGATAACACATCCGCAACCGGACTCGCATAAAGAATTCCCTTAATTCCCCAGAAACGCGGGAAAAGCAAAAGCAGAGGAAGCAGGAATAAAATCTGTCTTGTCAGAGAAAGAAACGTTCCCTTATATGCTTTTCCGATCGAACTGAAAAACGTCGAGGAAATCGGCTGCATAAAATTAAGCCATGTAAACAGCAGAAAAATCCGGAAATAGTTTACACCAAAATCAAAATATTCTTTGCTTCCGCTGCCAAACAGACCGAGGATCTGTCGCGGAAAAATCTGAAACAGCAGAAAGGATACAATGGATACAATGGCACCGACCGTAATCGCCAGACGATAAGATTCCTTTACCCGGTTGTACTGTTTTGCACCGTAGTTAAAACTCTGGATCGGCTGGCTGCCCTGTGACAGGCCGATAATCACGGAAAAGTAAAGCTGGTTGACTTTCATGACAATTCCGGAACAGGCAATCGGAATTGACTCTCCGTAAACGGACTGTGCACCGTAATGCTTTAGCAGGTTGTTCATCGTAATCTGCACGATCATCATGGCAACCTGGTTGATGGCAGAAGCCATGCCAAGTGAGCAGATCTGTGCCAGATGGGAAGCATTCGGCCGGAAATGCTCGGAATGCAGGGTTACTGTGCGGTAGTGTGACAGATAGCAGACCGCAATAATCGCAGAGATGACCTGACCGATCACGGTTGCCGCTGCAGCACCGTACATGCCCCAGTGGAATCCCAGAACAAACACGGCATCCAATACAATGTTGATGACGGCGCCGGAAATGTTTACAAACATCGCCATCTTTGGGCTGCCGTCTGCACGGATTAAGTGTCCGCTTCCGATCGTAAGAATTAAAAAAGGAAAACCGATCGCCGTCACACGGACGTATTGCCGGGCAAGCGGGAGAACATCTGCAGGGGAACCAAATCCGACCAGCAGAGGATTCAAAAATAATTCGGTTATGGCAAAAAGAAGGATGCCAACGGTAAGAAGCATTGTGATGGCGTTTCCGACAAAATAGGGAGCTGTTTCTTTTTTGCCGGCACCCATGTGAAGGTTGAAGCTTGCCGCACCGCCGATTCCAAACAGAAGTCCAAGTCCTGTGCACATCATGGCAAGTGGGAATGCAATGTTGGTAGCGGCATTGCCGAGTGTGCCGACCGCATTTCCGATAAAAAGCTGGTCTGCAATGTTGTATACCGCACTGACAAGCATGGCGATAATGCTCGGTACGGAAAAGCGCAGAATCAGCGAAGAAATTTTGTCCACGGCAAGTGGATTTTGTTGTTCTGAAGTCATATGTTTCGCCCTTTCTTATGTTAATATCTGTATTTGCTTTTATATGGCAGACTTATATTATTATAGCTTTTTTCCTGTTTTTTTTCAATGAAGCCGGGCAGCAGAAAAATAAAATGGAAATTTTTGTAATTTTGAAACTTTTATGCGTGATGAATGGTCTAATAGATAGAAACAAAAAACAAGGAGGAACATAAAATGAGTAAACTTAGTAGTGTATTAAAAAAGACAGGTATTGCAGTAGCTGCTGCGGCAATGCTGGTGACAATGGGAGCAGGAACGGTGGTTACACAGGCAAAAACAAGTCTGCCGGTTTATAAAGTATCGCTGGCAAAGAAGTATACCAACAACCAGAAAGACAAACGGATGGAAGCCAGCGTAAAGATTCCGAAAGTGAAAATTACAGGTACAGACGGAAAAGTCATGAAAAGCGAAAGTGAAAAACTGAATGCTGCAATATCCAGTTATCAGAATAAATTTATCAAAGATTATAAAAAAGATGTGGCAGACGTAAAGAAGGGGGAGAAGGGAAACGAGAGCCTTACTTCCGGATATAAGGTTGTAACCGACAACGACAAGATGTTTTGCCTGCGGATTGATACGGTAATTGCTATGGGCGGCTCCCAGAGTTATGCAAAGATTTTCAGTGTGGATAAAAAATCCGGAAAACAAATCACTCTGAAAAATCTGTTCAAAAAAGGAAGCGGCTATATTGACCGGATTTCCGACAATATCAAAGAACAGATGCGGGCACAGATGAAAGAGAATGCAGATGTTACCTATTTTGTGGACGATGAAAACAATAAGTTCAATTTCAAGTCCATCAGCAATAAGACGAATTTCTATGTCAATGAGAAGGGAAAACTTACCCTTGTATTTGACAAGTATGAAGTAGCACCGGGATATATGGGAATGGTCGAATTTTCCATTCCGACAGGTGAGATTGTAGATATGGTTACAAACGGATATCTGAAATAAAAGGCATATAGAAAAAATGGCTCTGTGGGCAAATCCCACAGAGTCATTTTTTATATTTGGTGCAAATGAAGAGGATGCAATTTCTGATTTTTATGGTATACTGTCTGTAGAAAATAAAATGACGTGAGAGTATACCTATGAAAAACAGGACAGGCTATAGGCTTAAATATATTGGAATATGCAGGTGTAGGGGAGTGAAGCATGCAGTTCGTGTTGACTAATTTGTATAACAGCTGATAAAATGATTGGGAAAATTACGGTATCTGATTCATTCATCTGCAGAGCATTTGGTGAAAAAGATACGACGGTAATTGTGTTGAACAATTTTAATATAAATGAATAAAAACTCTGACGGCAAGGATGATCCGAGCAGGAATAGTTAAGAAATAAGGATTTACAGAACCATCTTTCTGACAGATTGCCCGAAAGATGGTTTTTTGCGTTGAAAATAACAGGAGGATAGCATGTTAAAGGTAGCAGTATACGGAAAGGGCGGTATTGGAAAATCCACAGTGACTTCCAATCTTGCAGCAGCTTTTGCAAATATGGGAAAACGTGTCATTCAGATCGGATGCGATCCGAAAGCGGATTCCACCATTAATTTACTTGGTGGTGAGCCACTTCGTCCGGTAATGAATTATATGAGGGAAGAGGACGAGGAGCCGGATGAGCTGGCGCAGATTTCAAAGGAAGGCTATGGAGGAATCCTCTGCATTGAGACGGGCGGACCGACACCGGGACTTGGCTGTGCGGGGCGTGGAATTATTGCGACTTTTCAGCTTCTTGAAGATATGGAACTATTCGAACATTATAAACCCGATGTGGTTTTGTATGATGTATTAGGTGATGTTGTGTGCGGTGGATTTGCAGCACCGATTCGTGAGGGATATGCGGATAAGGTTCTGATCGTTACATCCGGTGAAAAAATGGCACTGTATGCTGCCAACAATATTTCCAGTGCAGTCAGAAATTTTGAGGATCGCAGTTATGCCCGGGTATTTGGCATCGTGTTAAATCACAGAAATGTAGAAAATGAGAAAGAAAAAGTACAGGCATTTTCAGAAAAGATCGGGGTGCCGATTGTGGGAGAAGTGCCGCGAAGTAATGAAATTATTCACTGGGAAGAGCAGGGAAAGACTGTGATCGAAGGAGATCCGGTCTCTGAAATCAGCAGATGTTTCTTTGATCTTGCCACATTGTTATGGAAAGAAGAGGAAAACGCATGAGACAGGAAGCATATTTTTGTACGGTAAAAGAGCTGGATGAGCTTGGAAAAAATAACATTCCCAGACAGCTTATTTCCCATACACATCTGATCTACAGTTCCCCTGCAACGCTGGCATTCAATTCTCCGGGAGCAGAAGGATTTGGTGTCAAACGTGCAGGTCTGGCGGTTCCGGATTCTGTTATGTTGATCGTGTCTCCGGGATGCTGTGGCCGCAATACCTCGGTGCTTAGTTCGATGCGGGCCTATCAGGACCGTTTTTATTATCTGTTGATGGATGAGACGGATATTGTGACCGGAAGGCACCTGAAAAAGATCCCTAAGGCAGTAGCGGAAATATGCGAAGGACTTAAGAAAAAGCCGTCTGTTGTGATGATATGTATTACCTGTGTGGATGCGCTGCTTGGCACGGATATGGAGCGTGTCTGTCATAAGGCAGAGGAATATGCAGGGGTTCCGGTAAGGCCATGTTATATGTATGCACTGACCAGAGAGGGCAGAAAACCACCGATGGTGCATGTGCGGCAGTCCGTTTATTCGTTGCTGGAACCGAAAAAGAAAAAAGGAAATGTGGTGAATTTACTGGGATATTTTTCACCGCTTACGGATGACTGTGAGCTGTATGATCTGCTTCATGGGGCAGGAGTAAAAACAATCCATGAGATTTCCAGGTGCAAGGATTATGCACAGTATCAGACCATGTCGGAAGCAAATTTTAATCTGGTTCTGCATCCGGAAGCGCGCTTTGCGGCAGAGGATTTTCATGACCGGCTGAAAATTCCATATATCGAGCTGCGCAGATTATATCAGATCGATAAAATTGCCAGTCAGTATCGTGCTCTTGCCGCTGCACTGGGTGTGGAATTTGAGGATGAAATACCGCGTAAGGCAGCAGAGGAGGCGGTAGAAAAATTCAGGAAAATACATCCGGATGCAGTATTTGCCGTCGGAGAATGGATGAACGGAGATCCGTTCGAACTGGCACTTGCATTGGTACACTATGGATTTCGTGTGTCGGAGATTTATGGAACATTATCCGGTGAAAACTTTGTCTATGTAAAACAACTGGCAAAAATCAGTCCGGATACGAAAGTTTTTTCCAATCTGGAACCGACCATGCTGTATTATGACAAAAGTCAGTCCGGCGTCAATATGACCATAGGAAAAGATGCCGGCTATTATCATAAAGAATGTTCCAATGTGCTCTGGAATGAAGAACGGCAGCCATACGGTTATGCCGGTGTGCGCAGACTGTTTGAGGCATTGGCGGAGGTATAACACAATGAGAGGACTGAGAAAATATCTGACACCATTTGCACCGGATCAGTCAGGTGCGGTGTCTGTATTATATGAATTTGGCGGTATTATCGTCATTTGCGATGCCGGTGGTTGTACCGGAAATATCTGTGGATTTGATGAGCCGCGGTGGTTTGAGAGCAAAAGCGCACTGTTTAGTGCAGGGCTTCGCGATATGGATGCAATTCTCGGCCGTGATGACAGGCTGGTGGCAAAGCTTGCAGATGCCGTGACAAAACTGGATGCAAAGTTTGCAGCGATTATCGGGACGCCGGTTCCGGCCGTTATCGGAACGGATTACCATGCCTTAAAGCGTATGACGGAGAAAAAAGTGGATCTGCCGATTCTGACTGTGGATACGGATGGAATGGAATTGTATGACAAGGGGGAAGAAAAAGCCTGGAAGGAACTGTTTTTGGTATTTGCAGGTGAAAAAGAAGACGTGATTTTGGGCAGAATCGGGATACTTGGCATGACACCACAGGATATCAGTGATCTGCGTGCAGCAGACCGTATCCGGGAGCGTTTTGCGGCAGAAGGAAAAACTGCTGTCTGCTTTGGAATGGGAAATGGACTTGATGATGTAAAATTGATTTCCAATGTGGAAAAAAATATCGTGGTATCGCCGGCCGCTTTAGAGGCAGCGAAATATCTGGAACGAACATATGGAACACCGTACGAGACAGGCTATCCGCTGGTGGATGAACTGGTTTACGATATGGATTATCATGGGAAAAAGGTACTTATTGTACAGCAGCAGGTGATCGGATCTGCAATCCGGGAAGAGATACAAAAAAAAGCAAAGGATGCACAGGTGACAGTTGCAAGCTGGTTTATGATAAAGCCAGAGCTTTGCAGTGACACAGATCTGCATCTGCGGGATGAAGAAGATTATATAAGGCTGGTGGAAAACATGGAATATGATGTGATTTACGCGGATCCATGTATGAAGCGTATGACACCGGAATTTGACGGAATCTTTGTGGATACGATACATTTTGCGGTGTCGGGGCATCTTGCAGAGATGAGATAACAGTTGCCGGTTGTCTTGTAAGATGTGACCCGCAATAAGGGAGTGTACGATTGGAGAAAAGTGTGTATAAGAATGAGATGACCTGGCGCATCCGGGTATACGGTATCGTTCAGGGTGTTGGTTTCCGGCCAACGGTAAGCCGCCATGCGACAAACCATGGAATTTGCGGAACTGTTTGCAATAAAGGACCCTATGTGGAAATTTATGCACAGGGGACAAAAGAACAGATCGATGGATTTTTAAACAGTCTGAAAGAACATCCACCAAAGCGTGCGGCTGTTTTGAAGATAAATACAGAGAATATCACTGCAGATACAACAGAACAGTTTGAACATTTTGACATTATCGAAAGTGAAAAAACAAAAGGGGAAATCTTTATTTCCCCGGATATTGCAATCTGCGATGAGTGCAAGGCAGAAATGTTTGACCCGAAAGACAGACGGTATCTGCATCCGTTTATCAACTGCACCTGCTGTGGACCAAGGCTTACGATTCTGGATGCTCTGCCGTATGACAGGGAACGCACAAGTATGAAAGAGTTTCCGATGTGCCCGGACTGTGCAAAAGAATACACGGATGAGAAAACCAGGCGGTATGACGCGCAGCCGGTGTGCTGCAACCAATGTGGACCACAGGTGTACCTGATCGGCAGACCCGAGCGGGGACGTGCCGCAATTACATATACACGCCGGCTTATTCGTGAAGGCAAAATTGTAGCAATCAAGGGAATCGGAGGGTTTCATCTGTGCTGTGATGCTACAAATGAAGAAGTGGTCTGCCGTCTTAGAACATTAAAAAACCGCCCGGCCAAGCCTTTTGCAGTTATGGCAAAAGATGAATCGGTTGTAAAACGGGAATGTGTGGTGACGCCGGAGCAGGAGGCGATTCTTACCGGACATCAGAAACCGATTCTGTTACTGGACAGACGAAGCGATGGCGGGCTGGCATCTTCGGTGGCACCGAACAATCCAAAAGTTGGTGTGATGCTTCCATATGCACCGGTGCAGTTATTGATTTTTCAGTATGATGATGGTATCGAGATGCCGGATCTTCTGGTGATGACCAGTGGAAATACTTCCGGTGCACCGATCTGTCGTGAGGATGAGGAAGCTGTTGCCGAATTATCCCACTTGTGTGATGCGATGCTGTCACATAACCGCAAAATCAGGATACGGGCAGATGATACGGTGATGGATTTTTACAGAAATGAACCGTACATGATCCGGCGTTCCAGAGGCTATGCACCGCTGCCGTTTATGACAAAAGCAGACTGGAAAGGACAGGTGCTCGCGGTTGGCGGGGAATTGAAAAATACCTTTTGCATAGGTGTGGACAACAGGTTTTATCCGTCACCATATGTGGGAGATCTGGAGGACTTAAGAACGGTAAAGGCATTGCAGGAGACAATACACCGGTTTCAGACATTGCTGGAAGTAAAGCCACAGGCTGTGGTCTGTGATCTGCACCCAAAATACAATTCTACGGTTGTAGCGGAAGAACTTGGATATCCGGTGATAAGAGTGCAGCATCATTATGCACACATATTATCGTGTATGACAGAAAATGACTGTCATGATCCGGTCATCGGAGTCGCTTTTGACGGAACCGGATATGGAACGGATGGCACGATCTGGGGCGGAGAGATCCTGCTGGCGGATTATGGGAATTTTACAAGATTCGGAAGTATTACCCCGTTTTTACAGATGGGGGGCGATGCTTCTGCAAAAGAGGGCTGGCGTATTGCGGTCTCTATGATTTACGGATATACGAAAGATCGCAAAAGGGCATGGGAGATCATGGAAACACTGGGTCTTTGCAGCGAACAGGAAAGCAGGGTACAGTTCACCATGGCAGACCGGAAGATTAATGCGGTGGCTTCAACCAGTGCAGGACGGCTTTTTGATGCCGTCAGTGCGATACTCGGGATCAGGCGCAGGTCAGGATTTGAAGGGGAAGCATCGACGGCATTGCAGTTTGCAGCAGAGGCATACGAGCAGCAGAACCTCTCAAATATCTCACAGGAGCAAAAGGAAAATAAGGATATACTGCTGCATGAAACAAAAGAGCGTTTCGTTTTAAATACACAGATGTTGGTGCAGCAGATTACAGAAGCAAAAATGCGGGGCGAAGACACCGGGATGCTGGCATATCGGTTTCATCAGGTACTGGCAGAAATGATTACAGCTGCCTGTATCAAAGCAAAAGAAAGCAGTGGCAGGGATAAAGTTGCCTTAAGCGGTGGCGTATTCCAAAACCGGTTACTGCTGCGTCTGACAGAAGAACGACTGTTACAGGAAGGATTCGAAGTGCTGCGGCACCGTATGATTCCGCCGAATGACGGAGGAATTGCAATCGGACAGGCAGCATATGGGATGTATCAATTACAGAAATAGGAGGATAAAAAGATGTGTGTAGGTTTATCAGCTAAGGTAGTAAAAATCAGTAATGGCACGGCGGTCATTGATGCAGGTGGTGCCAAAAGAGAGGTTTCTTCCCAGCTTCTGGAAGATCTGGAGCCGGGAGATTATGTTATGGTGCATGCAGGTGTAGCAATTGCAAAAATCACCGATGAGGACGACAGTGAAACCGAGCAGCTCATGGAGGAATTTTTATAATGAAAACAGCCAGAGAGATCATTGAAAATTATGATGGCCCGGATGTGCGGATCATGGAAGTGTGCGGTACGCACACACATGAGATTTTCCGGCTGGGAATCCGTAAACTGCTGCCAAAACAGGTAGAATTGATTTCCGGACCGGGATGTCCGGTATGTGTAACACCGGTTAGTTTTATAGATGAAGCTATTTATCTGGCATTGGAAAAAGGAGTTACAATCTGTACATTTGGTGATCTGGTGCGAGTGCCGGGAACCAATATGAGCCTTGCGGGAGCCAGAGAACAGGGAGCGAAAATCCGTGTTGTGTATTCTCCGGCAGATGCCGAAAAATATGCCGGAGAACATCCGGATGAGCAGGTGACATTTCTGTCGGTCGGATTTGAGACAACGACACCGGCAGGATGTCTTTCCGTAAAGGCGGCAAGAGAAGATGGACTGGATAATTACTCTATATTGGTGGCAAACAAAACCATGCCTCAGGCGTATGAGGCATTAAAGGACAGTGCAGATGTATTTTTATATCCGGGACATGTCAATGCCATTACGGGAACACGTCTTTGCGAAGCTCTGACCGAAGAAGGGGTCAGCGGTGTTGTGGCAGGATTTACGGCAAAAGAACTGATGACAGCACTGGCGGTTGCGCTGGTAAAATTCCAGGAAGGAAAGCCATTTTTTGTAAACTGCTATCCGCGAGTGGTGACACAGGATGGAAGCAGGGAGGCACAGCTGCTTGTAGATGAGATGATGGAAGCCTGTGACTGCGAATGGAGAGGGCTGGGTGTTATTCCGAAATCCGGCATGAAATTAAGACAGGAGTGGCAGGAGTTCGATGCACGTCTCAAATATCAGATGCCGAAAATTGAAGGAAAACCAAATCCGGCCTGCCGCTGTGGCGATGTACTTCAGGGGAAATGCAAACCATCCGATTGTAAAGTATTCGGAAAAGGCTGTACACCGCAGCATCCGATCGGCGCCTGCATGGTGTCCGGTGAGGGAGCCTGCTCTGCATATTATCAGTATTCATAAGAAAGAAGGAAAAAACATCATGGAAAATAAAACAGTAACGATGGCACATGGTGCCGGTGGAAAGCAGACATCCGAATTGATTGATCAGGTGTTTAAGGCACATTTTGTAAACAATGATCTGACGGCAGATGATGCAGCGGTATTAGTTCCGCCGGCAGGAAGAATGGCAGTATCTACAGATGGGTTTATTGTATCTCCGGCATTTTTTCCGGGGGGAAATATCGGCAAACTGTCTATCTGCGGAACGGTAAATGATCTTGCCTGTATGGGTGCAAAACCGCTTTATCTTACCTGCGCTTTTGTAATTGAAGAGGGATTTCCAATGGAAAAACTCGAAGAAATCGCAGCTGCCATGGAAAAAACAGCAAAAGAGGCCGGAGTACATATTGTATCTGGAGATACAAAGGTTGCCGGAAAAGGACAGGTGGATGGAATTTTTATCACCACGACCGGAATGGGGGAGATCGAAGAAGGAGTGACCGTCGGCGGAGAACTGGCAAAGCCCGGAGATGCAATCATCGTAACCGGTGATATCGGACGGCACGGATGTACGATCCTGTTAGAGCGGGAAGATTTTGGCATCGATGCGGATGTGACCAGTGACTGTGCACCTTTGTGGAAGACCGTAAAGGCAGTCATGGATACCACACACAACCTGCATGTGATACGTGATGCGACCAGAGGCGGCGTCGGAACAGTCCTGTATGAGATCGCAGGTCAGAGCAGCGTAGGCATCCGTTTAAATGCAGAGGCTGTTCCGGTACGGCCGGAAGTAAAAGGAGTCTGCGGGATGCTTGGACTTGAGCCTTTATATCTGGCATGCGAAGGAAGACTTGTCATCATGGCACCAAAGGAAGAGGCAGAGGGCATTGTAGAAACATTGAAAAAATGTCCATATTCCGCAGATGCAGCTATTATTGGTGAAGTGATCGCAGAGGAACCGGGAAGAGTTATAATGGAGACGGAAATCGGCACACAGGCACTGCTTCCACAGCCGGGGGGAGAGCTTTTACCAAGAATCTGTTAACAGGAGGAGTCAGGGCATGGAAACCAGAGTGGCAGTTATTTCAATTATTGTAGAACAGGAGGATGCCATTGAAGAATTAAATATCCTTCTTCATGAAGCACGTCGGTACATTGTAGGCAGAATGGGCATACCATACCGCGCAAAAGGAATCAGCATCATAAGCATTGTCATTGATGCACCACAGGACACGATCAGTGCACTTTCCGGAAAAATCGGACATTTAAAAGGTGTATTCGCAAAGACTGCATATTCGAATGTCATTACTCCGGCAGAAGGGGGAACACAGGATTGATCAGGATAGCAGTATATGGAAAAGGCGGAATCGGAAAATCCACTACCGTTTCAAATGTATCGGCTGCATTGGCAGAAATGGGGCTTAAGGTGATGCAGATCGGATGCGATCCGAAAGCAGATTCTACCATATTGCTCCGTCATGGAGAGGCTGTGCCGGCCGTGCTCGACTTATATAATGAGAAAAAGCAGGCGTTGCAGCTGGAGGATATGATACGCATTGGGTATAACGGTGTTATCTGTGTGGAGGCCGGTGGACCGACACCGGGACTTGGCTGTGCCGGCCGTGGTATCATCACGGCACTGGAAAAGTTAAAAGAGCTTGGCGCATATGATGTATACAAACCGGATGTGGTTTTATATGATGTACTCGGAGATGTGGTATGCGGTGGATTTTCCATGCCGATGCGGGGCGGTTATGCGGACAAAATATTTATTATTACCTCCGGGGAAAACATGGCAATTCATGCAGCTGCAAATATTGCCATGGCAGTGGAAAATTTTAAAAACCGTGGATATGCCGGGCTTGGCGGACTCATTTTAAATCGCAGGGATGTCCCGCGGGAAGAGGAAAAAGTGGCAGAACTGGCAGACGATTTTCACACAGCTGTTATTGGTACACTATCACACAGCGGGCAGGTGGCACTGGCAGAGGAGCAGAAAAAAACATTGATGGAGTGTTATCCAACAGGTGAAATGGCAGACGAATACCGTGCGCTTGCCATGCAGATGTATCGCATATGCGGTGGCATTCTGGAAGCGAAAAGCGATAAGGTAAGGTCCGGATATATACAGGAGGAAGCGTAATGTTACGTCGTGTGGGGGAAACCGTTGATTCGAAAGATGCTGTGGTAAAAATAAAAGATGCCTCATTTCAAACACCATTTGTTTCGGCATTGGAGTATAATTCGCCGGTGCATGGCAACTGGAATATTGTGCATACGGGAATGCAGGTTCCGGAATCTATCCAGATCTATGTCTGTGCGGATAACTGTATGCGTGGTGTTGTACTGACTGCGGCAGAAATGAATGCAGCAGACCGTTTTTCTTTTGTTCTTGTGGAGGAGCAGAATCTGCTAAGCGGCAATTTGGAGGATATTACCATCGAGGGTGTGACGGATGTATTGAATAAACGGAAGGACCATCCTGAGGCGGTTCTGCTTTTTACCGTTTGTCTGCATCATTTTGTGGGAAGTAATCTGAACTATATTTACAGGGAACTGGAGCATCGTTTTCCTGACATCTGCTTTATCCGCTGTTATATGGACCCGATTATGCAAAAACATGGACTGACACCGGACCAGAAGCTGCGGAAAGCAATGTATGATCCTCTTTTGGGCTGTGAGCCGGACGCTAAAACAGTATCTGTCTTTGGCAGTGATTTTGTTCTGGATGAGAACAGTGATATTAAGCGTCTGTTAAAACGATATGATTATAAGGTGCTGGAACTGCCCGGATGTAAAACCTGGCAGGAACTGTTGGATATGAGCAGGGGATGCCTGTTTATCGACTGCTATCCGGCTGGAAAATACGGGATGGAGGCACAGGCAGGCCGCCTGGGACGAAAATCTCTGTATCTGCCCGGCAGTTTTGACTATGATGAGATCAGAAAGCAGTTAAAGCAGCTGACCGATGCACTCGGACTGCCGGAACTGACAGAAGATGAGCTGGCCCGCGAGCAGGAGTCCTGTGAGGAGGCTCTGGCAAAAGCAAAAAATCTGATCGGGGATATGCCGGTCACTCTGGATTATCTGTATCATCCAAGACCACTTGGACTGGCAAAACTGCTTCTGACACATGGCTTTTGTGTGAAAGCTGTTTATCTGGACAGTATCAGTCCGGAAGAAAAAGCAGATTTTTTCTGGCTGCAGGAGCATGCACCGGAACTTGAGCTGATCGCAACGATTCAGGTGAAGATGCGTGTACTGCCAAGAGGTGCAAGCGGGGAAGTGCTGGCAATCGGACAGAAAGCGGCCTATTTTGGCCGAAGCCGTCACTTTGTCAATCTGGTACAGGGAGAAGGTCTGTATGGATTTGACGGTATTCGAAGAACCGCAGAGCTGATGATGGATGCATATCTCAATGAAAAGGATACAGAAAAACTTGTTGTACAAAAAGGATGGGGGTGTGAGTGCTGTCTATGAGACAATCTTATCGAATGATACCGGTTTATACGGCCGATGTGTCAGGAGTCTGTTCTGCACTGTATGAACTTGGCGGAATGACAGTTATGCATGATCCTTCCGGATGCAACTCTACTTACAATACGCATGATGAAATCCGCTGGTACGATCAGGACAGTCTTATTTTTATCTCGGGACTTACAGAAATTGACGCGATCATGGGAAATGACAGAAAATTTATTGATGATATCGAGTATGCAGCCCGTGAACTGCATCCCAAATTTATCGCGCTGGCAGGTTCGCCTATTCCATTTATGAATGGTACGGATTTTCCTGCAATTGCGCGTGTGATTGAGACAGAAACCGGAATTCCGGCATTTTCCGTGCCGACGAACGGGATGAATGATTATGTGTATGGAGCGGGCATTGCACTCGAAGAAATCGCAAAGCGGTTTGTCAGAGAAACGGACAGGCAGGAGAATAGAGATCCCTCTTCGCGCACGGTAAATCTGTTAGGTGTGACACCACTTGATTTCGGACCACAGAAAAATGTAGAAACCTTAAAAGAGAATCTGCAGAAATACGGATGGCAGGTTATGTCTGTGTGGGCGATGGGCGATGATTTGAAAACGTTGCAAAGATCAGCGGAGGCAGACGTTAATCTGGTTGTCTCGGCAGTAGGACTCCGTGTGGCAAAGATACTCTGGGAGAAGTACAAAATACCATATGTGATCGGAACACCAAACGATTGGCTGGCAGAAGATATTTCAAATGCACTGGAGCGTGCAGTCACACGGCAGGCAGAGCCGGCGGTTGTATATTTGCAGAACCGCATGCAGCAGGAGGCAGATATCACGCTGGTCGGAGAACCTGTCACTATGGGATCATTAGCAGCAGGGATTGAAAAAAGATATGGTCGTGCCGCCCGCGTACTGTGTCCGTTAAAGGAATGTGCGGATTTGCTCGGTGAAAAAGATAAAATGGTGCTTGGAGAGGAAGCAATGGAAGAGGCACTTAAAAGTGCAGGGATCATTGTGGCAGATCCTCTGTATCGTCCGATCTGTCCGGGGGACAGTATTTTTTATGAATTACCGCATGTGGCATTTTCGGGGAGAATATATTTTTGAGAATACTATTGTTAGGATGCAAATTGCAATCTGCGATGATGAAAAATCTATAGGCTTGATATTAGAAGAAAAATAAAGAAATTATTACCGGATGCAGTGATAGAAACATATTTATCGGGTGATGAACTGATTGCAAGTGGTTGTAAGCCGGATATGCTCTTTTTGGATATCCAGATGCCGGGAAAGAATGGGATGGAAACGGCAAGGATTCTGCGTCAGAAGGATGACGAAGTGGATGTTGCTGCATAAACCAGTTGACAGATTCCTTTCGGAAGTATAATATAAAGACAAATTTCATAGGATATAAAAAACAAAGGGCGATGTTGTTCAGACACTGCCCTTTTTTATTTGAAAACAGGAGGGATGAGGTTATGGAAAAGTTAAATGATGTGATTACAGCAATTGACGATTTTGTCTGGGGACCGGTCATGCTGATTCTGCTTGTGGGGACCGGAATTTTCCTTACGATCCGCACGCGGTTTCTGACATGGAGAAATCTCGGTTATGCACTCAAAAGTACGTTAAGCAAAGAGGCGCGGACGAAAAGCCATGGCGAGGGCGATGTGTCTCCGTTTTCGGCACTGACCACAGCACTTGCCGCCACAATCGGAACGGGCAACATTGTGGGGGTTGCGACGGCGATGGTTTCCGGTGGCCCGGGAGCTTTGGTCTGGATGTGGATCTCTGCTGCATTTGGTCTGACGTCGAAGTTCAGTGAATGTATGCTGGCGATCAAATACCGTGAGATCAATGCCAAAGGGGAGATGAGCGGCGGCCCGATGTACACGATGAAAAAGGCACTGAAGAATAAAAGATTTGGAGCGGTTCTTGCGTGGTTATTTGCACTCTTTGCTGTGATTGCTTCGTTTGGAATCGGCAATATGACACAGGGAAATTCGATTTCCGGTGCATTACATACGACATTTCATGTGCCGACCCATCTGACCGGAATTGTGATTACGGTGCTTGCCCTGCTGATCATTGTCGGCGGTATCAAATCCATTTCAAAGGTTTCTTCGGTGGTCGTTCCGTTGATGGCGATTTTTTATGTGATCTGTGGAGTTATTGTCATTATCGGAAATATTTCGAATCTGCCGGCAGGCATTTTGATGATTTTTCAGATGGCATTTTCGGTAAAAGCGGTAGGCGGCGGTCTGTGCGGAACGATTGTCGCTTCCATGATGAATGCAATGCGTTATGGTGTGGCAAGAGGTGTATTTTCCAACGAAGCCGGTATGGGATCTGCGGCAATTACGGCAGCGGCTGCAACGACGGATAACCCGGTGCGTCAGGGATATATCAATATGACGGGAACCTTCTGGGATACGATTGTTGTCTGTACGATTACGGGACTTGCGATTGCCTCTTCCGGTGTCCTTGGCATGACCGATGCTGCCGGGAATATGCTGACCGGTTCAGATGTTACAATTGCGGCATTTGAGACGGTTCTGGGATCGGCCGGGGGCTGGCTTGTGACAATCGGGATTACATTGTTTGCGTTTTCTACAATACTCGGCTGGGAGTATCACGGGGAAAAAGCATTTGAATATCTGCTGGGAACGCACCGGTTTAATATGGTATACCGCCTTGTTTTTTCCTTTGTTGTGTATTTCGGATGTACACAGACACTGAATCTGGTATGGAGTTTCTCGGATATTGCCAATGCGCTGATGGCAATCCCGAATCTGATCTGTATGCTCCTGCTCAGTGGTGAAATTGCAAAGGATATTTGGGAGTTTCAGAAAGAAATTCATAAATATAATTAAAAAATGTAAGGTTATTCTTTGCTATCAGCCCGAAGCGTAGTATAATGTAGTTATCTGAATTTTATAGACATGGAGGTTAGGAAATTATGCAGATGGAACAGCTACGCAAAGATATGATGGCAGCGATGAAAGCGCGCGACAAGGAACGGAAGGATGCAATTTCGTCTCTGGTCTCGGCAGTGAAGAAAAATGCCATTGATGCCGGATGCAGAGATGACATTCCGGAGGATATGGTCAATGCCACAATCATGAAGGAATTAAAGACCGTTCAGGAACAGATCGATTCCTGCCCGGCAGACCGTACCGATTTGCTGGAGGAGTACAGAAAACGTTATGACATTATGAAAGAATATGCACCGAAGATGCTTTCGAAAGAGGAAGTGACTGCGATTGTTAAGGAAAAGTTTGCAGATGTGATTGCAACGAAGAACAAGGGACAGATCATGAAGACGATTATGCCGGAGCTGAAAGGAAAGGCAGACGGAAAGGTGATCAATGAAGTTGTTACAGAGATGTGCAATGCATAAAGGAGAAGAAACATGAGATTGTATATGCCAACGAAGGTATTTTTTGGCAGCGGTTGTGTTTCGGAAAACGGTGCAGAGTTAAAAGCATTAGGAAGCAGAGCCATGATTGTGACGGGAAAACATTCCAGCCGCATCAATGGTTCGCTTGCAGCAGTTGAACAGGCATTGCAGGCAAACGGGCAGACCTATGTGATTTTTGATGAGATCGAAGAGAATCCTTCTGTGGAGACCGTGGCTGTGGCAGCGGGCATTGCAGTAAAAGAACAGGTGGATTTCTTTGTGGCTGTGGGAGGCGGTTCTCCGATGGATGCGTCCAAGGCGATTTCGCTTCTGGCAGCGAATCCATCGGCAATCGATCATGCAGAGGAACGTCTTTATCATCCGGAGCCGATGCAGGGCTATCCGGTTGCAGCAGTCCCGACCACATCCGGTACGGGATCGGAAGTGACGCCTTATGCGATTCTGACACGGCACGACTTACATACCAAGCAGTCAATCGCACACAAATGGTTTGCAGATCTGGCATTTGTGGATGCCGGATATTTAAAGACTTCTTCTTATGAGAATATGGTCAGCACCTGTGTGGATGCGCTGGCACATCTGATTGAGTCATATCTGAATACAAATGCAAATGCATATAACCGGATATATTCAGCGGAAGGTCTTCGGATCTGGGGCAGTGCAAAGGAATACCTGCTTTCTTCCGAGATTAAGATTCCGGATGAAGGATACGAAACATTCATGCATGCATCGGTTGTGGCAGGTATGGCGATTGCACATACCGGTACCAGTATTCCGCACGGATTAAGTTATCCGGTTACATATGAGCTTGGCATTCCGCATGGAAAGGCAGTCGGATTTTTCCTGCCGGGATTTTTGCGTTTTTACAATAATCAGAAGCGGGTGGCAGAGGTGCTTGAGCTGCTTGGGTTTGAGAACCGGGCTGAATTTATCGCCTATCTGGACAAGCTGCTGGGCAAACCACAGATCCCGGAGGAACTGTGGGAGGAGGATGTGCAGAAACTGTTGCAGAATCCTGCCAAGTTAAAGAACTATCCGTTTGAGATGACGGAAGAAATTCTGAAAAAATATCTAAACAAATGAGAACCCGTTTGAGGAGGAAACTTATATGATACAAAAGTTGATTGAAAAGTTAAATAAGAAGAGATTAAAAGAACGAATTTCTTCTGCAATTGTGATGGTGGCCCTGATTGTCAGCATTTCCGGTGTTGTGGGAGCCGTTTCCGGAATTATTGTCAGCAACCGCTATAATTATGCATTGAAAAATTACGGTTTTTCACAGGGGGATATCGGCAAGATGATGATTACGTTTGCCGATACGAGAAGTTATCTGCGTGCTGCGATCGGATATCAGGATGAAAACCTTGTGAACAGCTGCGCAGAAAATTATGAGAAGAAGAAGGAATCCTGTCAGCAGTATACCAAAGAGGTAAAAAATACGGTTTCATCTGCGGATGAGGAGAAAATTTATAATAGTATCACAGAAAAACTGAACGATTATTTTGACACCTGTGATGCTGTACTGGAAAAAGGAAAGAATACACAGGATATTGATGCGCGCCATGAAGCACAGCAGATGGCACAGGATCAGGTGGCACCGATCTATGAGGAGATTTATCAGGATATGGTGAAACTGATGGATGCAAATACCGAGCATGGAGATAAGTTAGAGAAAATTCTTACAATGGTAGAATTGATCACACTTATTGCAATTATTGCGGTTATTGCACTTGCAATTTTTGCAGCCCGCCGGATCGGCAGAGTGCTTGCACAGAATATTGTTGATCCTTTGGATCAGCTGGGTGCTCGTTTTGATACATTTGCAAAGGGGGATCTCTCCAGCGAATTCCCGGAGATGACATCAGAGGATGAAATTTCCGAGATGGTAATTGTTGCGCGCGAGATGGCAAAGAATCTGGCCGCTGTTATTCAGGATGTCAACCACCGTATGGATCTGATGGCTCACAATGATTATACCGGTGTTTCCAAAATTCCGGAGAAATATATGGGTGAGTTTGCGGCAATGAATGATGCAATCCATGTCATGAACACCGATATGAATGAGACGATGCACCGGATTGAGGAGGCTGCTTCCCAGGTATCTGCAGGTTCTACCAATCTGGCAGAGGGATCACAGACACTGGCAGAGGGATCTACCGATCAGGCAGGTGCAGTGGAAGAACTTCTGGCATCCTTTGCCAATATCACAGAAGGGGTTGAGCACACACATGAGAGTGCACAGGCTTCTTACGAATTATCTGTAAAATATGCACAGGAAGCAGATAAGACACAGAAGGAAATGAATGCAGTTACCGAAGCAATGAAGAGAATCAGCGATATGTCCAAGCAGATTGAGACAATCATCGGACAGATCGAGGAGATCGCGGAGCAGACGAACCTGCTTGCACTGAACGCATCCATTGAGGCTGCACGTGCAGGAGAAGCCGGCAAGGGCTTTGCCGTAGTTGCATCCCAGATCGGAAAACTTGCGGATGAGAGTGCACAGTCTGCAGTCAATACCCGTGAGCTGATTATGAACTCTATTCAGGAAATCGAAAACGGCAATCAGGCAGTTGATGTGACTTCCCAGACGATTATTTCTCTTGTAGAGGGAATCAATGAAGTGGCAAAGAAATCCCAGGAACTGGCACAGCTTTCCGAGACACAGGCAGAGCAGATCAAGCAGGCAGAGTCCGGTGTAAACCAGATTTCCGAGGTTGTACAGAGCAACGCGGCAATCGCAGAGGAATCTTCCGCAACCAGTCAGGAGCTTTCTGCAGAGTCTGATTCTCTGAATGATCTGGTGCAGCAGTTCAAGTTAAAATAGTTATATAAAATAAAGGCATAAGAGAGGAATAATCTGGAAAATGGATACATCGATTTTTATCGGAACATGGTGGTCACTGGTGCCGCCTCTTCTGGCAATCATACTGGCACTTGTTACCAAGGAAGTATACAGTTCCCTGTTTATCGGAGTGGCGGTCGGAGCACTGTTATATACCGGATTTCATCCGTGGAATGCATTCAATGCCCTGTTTTCGATTATGAAAGACAGCATGAATCTGAATATTCTGATTTTTGATGTGCTGCTTGGAATGATTATTGTACTGATGTCTAAATCAGGAGGTTCAGCTGCTTATGGAAGATGGGCCGGCAGCAAGATCAAGTCCAAGAAGAGCGCAATGCTGGCAACCACAGGACTTGGAATACTGATTTTTGTGGATGATTATTTCAATTGCCTGACCGTCGGATCTGTGATGCGTCCGGTAACTGACCGCTACAAAGTATCCCGCGCAAAACTGGCATATATCATTGATGCGACCGCTGCGCCGGTCTGCATCATTGCGCCGATTTCCAGCTGGGCGGCAGCCGTCAATTCGTATGTTCCGAAAGATGCCGGGATTACGGGATTTCAGCTGTTTCTGCGAACAATTCCGTACAATCTCTATGCGATTCTGACGCTTGTCATGGTATTTTTTGTGATTATTGCAGGTTTTGATTTCGGACTCATGAAAAAACATGAGGAGAATGCTGCAAAAGGAGATCTGTTTACCAGCGGCGGGGAAGAGTTTGAAAAGGTTAAGAAAGAAGATATTTCTTCCAACGGAAAAGTGATTGATCTGCTTCTTCCGGTGATTGTTCTGATTGGTTCTGCAATTGGTGCCATGATCTATACCGGATTTCTGGGTGGTGCGACCGATGTGGTCAGTGCATTTGCAGGATGTGATGCGGAGACCAGCCTGATTTTTGCAACCATGGTCACGGTCTTTGTCATGCTGTTTTTGTATCTTCCGCGAAAGGTGGTTACGTTTAAAGGATTCATGGAGAGTTTTGTGGAAGGCTTTAAGCTGATGATCCCGGCGATCGGAATACTGATATTTGCCTGGACTTTAAAGGGGATGGGAGATGCTCTGCAGATTGGTACATTTGTGGAATCCATCGTTGGAACGAGTGCTTCTGCAAGCCTGTTCCTTCCGGCTGTTTTGTTTGTTGTTGCAGTGTTCCTTGCGTTTTCTACCGGAACAAGCTGGGGAACATTTGCGATTCTTGTTCCGATTGCAATCGCCATGTTTCCGGGGGCAGATCATCTGGAAATGATGATCATTGCGGTTTCCGCAGTGCTGGCAGGTGCCGTCTGCGGAGATCATATTTCACCGATTTCGGATACAACGGTTATGTCTTCGGCCGGCGCGCAGAGTAACCATATCAACCATGTGACAACGCAGATGCAGTATGCAGCGGTTGTTGCTGTGGTATGTATCATTGGCTATATCATTGCAGGACTGGTACAGATCTGGTGGGTAGCACTGGGCATCAGCCTTGTGCTTCTGCTTGCCGTTCTTACTTTCATAAAAAAGAGGTCTGAGAGTAACAGCGAAAAGACAGCAGGTATATAAGACTCGGGGAAGAAGCCCGAAAAACAAAGAAAGGAGCAGGCGAGGAAACCTGCTCCTTCTTAGTTACTTAAAGGAAATTGAGTAACTGAGTAGTTAATTAGATAATTGTTTAATAAAATTGAACTACATACTCATTTGCGTACGTGCATGCTATATTTAAATAACACCATTCAATACTTACATTATACCGTGTTATTCGGATTTTGCAATACCTATTTTGAAATTTTTGGAATTAATCCTTTATTTTCGCTATTCCGGAAGCGGAAGGAAGTCCGGCTTTCTGCCGGTAAAGACCGTAAAGTACCGGAAGCCTGCATGCCGCAGAATCTGAGGAAGACGGTCAAACGCATATGCAACGTGCTCCGGCGCATGGGCATCGGCTCCGAGTGTCAGAATCTCTCCCCCGAGTTCGTGATAGCGTAAAAGAACAGCTTCGGTCGGGTTTGGATGTCCCAGTCCGTATTTGAATCCTGCCGTGTTGACTTCGATCCCTTTTCCCATGGAAATGAGTTTACGCAGAATCTCATCAATGATATCGGCATAGGCCTCATATGTATAGAAACGGTTGCGGTCCGGACCGTAGCGGACAACATAATCGAGATGACCGTATACATCGAAGTCGGAATAGGTGTTCAGGTTTTCCAGAATGGATTCGAAGTACTCGCGGTAAGCAGTTTTTTCGGAGCGTCCTTCATAGTATTTCGGGTAATAGGGATCGATTCCGTGAACAACGTGGGAGGAACCGATGACAAAATCAAACGGATGTCCGGTCACCGCTTTGCGGTTGATTTCCGTGATGTGGGGCTGCAGACCGACTTCGATTCCAAGACGAATGGAAAGACGGTCACGGCAGGTGTCCTGAAAACTGCGGACTTCTTTTATATAGGAATCAAAATCCAGAAGAAACAGATTGGGATCATCCGGGTAATCATAATCAAAATGATCGGTAAAACAGATGCCATCCAGGTTCTGCCGTACAGCGGCCTGGATCATGTCAGGCATCAATGCGTCACTGTCTCCGCTGTGATGCGTGTGCATATGTGTATCCCAAAGCATAAGAGCCTCCTTTTTTCTGTGTGGTTGGTTTTGGAAAAAGTCTTTTCGTAAGATTATACTATATTTCAGGGGAAATAGATACCTTTAGTGAAAAAATTAACAAAGACGGAGAAAAGACTTGAACTTTCGGAAATAATTGGGTAAAATAAAGGAAGCTTGGGACGCAAGTCCCATGAGACTATTTATTTACAATTCTAGGAGGAATTAAGAATGGCAGTAAGAGTAGCAATCAACGGATTCGGCCGTATCGGTCGTCTTGCTTTCAGACAGATGTTCGGAGCAGAAGGATACGAAGTAGTAGCAATCAACGACTTAACAAGCCCAAAGATGTTAGCACACTTATTAAAGTATGATAGCTCACAGGGTAAGTACGAGCATGCAGATGAAGTTTCTGCAAGCGATGATTCTATCACAGTATGTGGTAAGGAAATCAAGATCTACGCTTTCCCAGATGCAAACAATTGCCCATGGGGTGAGTTAAAGGTTGACGTTGTATTAGAGTGCTCTGGATTCTATACAAGCAAGGAGAAGGCTCAGGCTCATATCAATGCCGGAGCTCGTAAGGTAGTTATCTCTGCACCAGCAGGAAACGACCTTCCTACAATCGTTTACAATACAAACCACGAGACATTAAAGGCAACTGACACAATCATTTCTGCAGCTTCTTGTACAACAAACTGCTTAGCTCCAATGGCAGATGCTCTTAACAAGTTTGCTCCAATCCAGTCTGGTATCATGGTAACAATCCATGCTTACACTGGTGATCAGATGACTCTTGATGGACCACAGCGTAAGGGTGATTTAAGAAGATCCCGTGCAGCTGCAGTTAATATCGTTCCAAACAGCACAGGTGCTGCAAAGGCTATCGGTCTTGTAATCCCAGAGCTGAACGGAAAGTTAATCGGATCTGCACAGCGTGTACCAACCCCTACAGGATCTACTACAATTCTTACAGCAGTTGTTAAGAAGGCTGGCGTTACTAAGGAAGACATCAACGCAGCTATGAAGGCAGCAGCTAATGAGTCCTTCGGATACAATGAGGACGAGATCGTATCTTCTGATATCGTTGGTATGAGATTCGGTTCTTTATTCGATGCTACTCAGACAATGGTTAACCCAATCGGTGATGATCTGTATGAGGTTCAGGTTGTTTCTTGGTATGATAACGAGAACAGCTACACATCTCAGATGGTTCGTACAATCAAGTACTTCTCTGAGTTAGCATAATCTATCTTAGTTTATGTGAAAGGGTCCGGCCTGTAGGGCCGGACCTTTTTTCATTATGACAAATAAGAAGAAAAGGAAAGGATTCCGCTGTTTTATGCAGCTGCGGAGTATGAAACAACCGGCTGGAAAGTCATTTCCTTTTCTTCGGGTTTAAAATTGCCAAAAAGGCAGAACGGAGAATAAAAACATGGCATTAAATAAGAAAACAGTTGATGATATCAACGCAAAGGGCAAGAGAGTCCTTGTAAGATGTGACTTCAATGTACCACTGAAAGCTGGCGAGATCACAGATGATACCCGTATCAAAGCTGCTCTTCCTACAATTAAGAAGTTATTAAACGATGGTGGAAAGGTAATCCTTTGCTCCCATCTTGGAAAAGTAAAGAACGGACCAAACGAAGGAGAGTCCCTTGCACCGGTTGCCAAGAGACTTGAGGAGCTTCTCGGACAGAAAGTAAACTTCGTATCTGATTACAACGTAACAGGCGAGGCAGCTACAAAGGCTGTTGAGGAAATGAAAGAGGGAGAAGTTGTATTACTTCAGAATACCCGTTTTCGTGGCGCTGAGGAGACAAAGAACGGTGAGCAGTTCTCTAAGGAACTTGCCGATCTTGCAGACATCTATGTATGTGATGCATTCGGTTCCTCCCACAGAGCACACGCTTCTGTAGCCGGTGTTACAAAGTTCATCACTGCAAAGGGTGGACAGAATGTTGTTGGTTACCTGATGGAGAAGGAGATCGCCTTCTTAGGAAATGCTGTTGAGAATCCGGTACGTCCATTCGTAGCAATCCTCGGTGGTGCTAAGGTAGCAGACAAACTCAACGTTATCAACAACCTGCTTGAGAAGTGTGATACCCTTATCATCGGTGGTGGTATGGCTTACACATTCATCAAGGCTCAGGGATATGAGATCGGACTTTCTCTCTGCGATGATGAGAAGCTTGATTACTGTAAGGAAATGATGGCTAAGGCTGAGAAGATGGGCAAGAAGATCCTTCTTCCTGTAGATGCTGTTACCATCAAGGATTTCCCGGATCCAATCGACGGACCTGTAGAGACAGAAGTATGTGATATCACAGCTATGCCGGCAGACCGTGAGGGATGCGATATCGGACCTAAGTCCGCAGAGATGTTTGCAGATGCTGTTAAGACAGCTAAGACTGTTGTATGGAACGGACCGATGGGTGTATTCGAGAACCCGACACTTGCAGCTGGTACACTTGCAGTAGCTAAGGCTCTTGCAGAGACCGATGCAACAACAATCATCGGTGGTGGAGATTCCGCTGCAGCTGTTAACCAGATGGGTTATGCTGATAAGATGAGCCATATTTCTACTGGTGGTGGAGCTTCCCTTGAATTCTTAGAGGGTAAGGAACTGCCAGGCGTAGTAGCAGCAGACGATAAATAAAAGACAGTTAAATTATTTACAGATTAGGAGAAATAAAAATCATGGCAAGAAAGAAAATCGTAGCCGGCAACTGGAAAATGAACATGACTCCAAGCCAGGCTGTAAAGTTAGTAGAAGAGTTAAAGCCATTAGTAGTATCTGACAGCGTAGATGTTGTTTACTGTGTACCTGCAATCGATATCGTACCGGTTGTAGAGGCTGTGAAAGGAACCAACGTACAGGTTGGTGCCGAGAACATGTACTTCGAAGAGAAGGGTGCATACACAGGTGAGATCTCCGCAGAGATGCTGGTAGACGCTGGTGTTAAGTACGTTGTAATCGGACATTCCGAGAGACGTGACTACTTCAAAGAGGATGATGTTCTCTTAAATAAGAAGGTTAAGAAGGCAATCGAGGCAGGACTTACTCCAATCCTTTGCTGTGGAGAGACTTTAGAGCAGAGAGAGATGGGTGTAACACTTGACTGGATCAGACTTCAGATCAAATCTGATCTTGCAGGCGTTGCAGCAGCAGACGTTGCAAACATGGTAATCGCTTATGAGCCAATCTGGGCAATCGGAACAGGCAAGACTGCTACATCCGATCAGGCACAGGAAGTCTGTGGCGCAATCCGTGCATGTGTAGCTGAAATCTATGATCAGGCTACTGCTGATTCTGTTCGTATCCAGTACGGCGGATCTGTAAATGCAGGAAATGCAGCAGAGCTGTTCGCAAAGCCGGACATCGATGGTGGTCTGGTTGGCGGAGCATCCCTGAAAGCTGATTTCGGTAAGATTGTAAACTACTAGAATCTGATATTGTATGGTTATAGGGCTATTCATCTGAATTTCAGGTGAATAGCCTTTGAAATTTTACACATGAAGAAAAAATGTCTGGAATGTGTCGTTCTCTTGTTGTTTATTTTTGCTTTGACACATGGCATCATCCAAAATACACAGCCGCTGAAAGAGACTAAGGAAGTACAAACTGAATATGAGGAAAAAACCTCCCAGGTCACGGAGAAATCACAGGAAACCGAGCCGGAAGTACAGGATCTGGAAAACCAGATTTTAAGGACTGCCTCCGGAAAGTTTTTTCAGAAATATCCGGTGGATGAAGCCTTTATGGGATGGATTGAAACGAAGTATGGGAGCGGTGTGCTGCAGAGTCTGTATACACAGCTGGAAAATGGAAATCAGGACCCGGATCTGTGGTATCGGTTTACCGGAAACAGTATGCATGTTCTGTGGCTTATGTATTGCAGGCAGCAACAGTATATGTCGTATTCGTATGAGGATGTGATCTGGAAAGAAGCATCCGATCCGGCATGCATCCGTCTGGATTTTGTCGGGGATATCTGTCTGGATGAGAATTGGTGTACGGGGAAGACGGCAAAGAATCACATGGCGGATTATTTTTCCGATGAAGTAAAAAAGGAACTGATTTCGGCAGATTTTACGATGGCAAACAATGAGTTTGCTTATACAACACGGGGACAGCGGCAGGTTGGCAAAGCATACTGTTTTCGGGCAGATCCCAAAGATGCCGGATTCCTGCGCACACTGGGAATAGATATGGTCTCTGTGGCAAATAATCATGTGTTTGATTATGGTGAGCAGGGATTTTTAGATACGCTGGATGCATTGCATGCAGCGGGAATTCCGTACAGTGGTGGTGGCAGAAATCTGACAGAGGCAAGCGCTGTGCGTTATGTGGTCACAGGTGGACGAAAGATTGCGATTGTATCTGCAACGGAAATCGAAAGGTTTTATCATTTTACACAGAAAGCCCAGAAGGAGAAACCGGGAGTATTAAAGACCCAGCAGGAAGAGGTATGGAAGAAAGAACTGAAGCGTGCGAAGAAGAACAGTGATTATGTGATCGCGTATGTTCACTGGGGAACAGAAGGAAAGATCCATTATGGGCAGGATCAGACAGAGATTGCAGACCTTTGTGTAAAAGCTGGTGCAGACGCCGTGATTGGTGGACATCCGCACCGTCTGCAGGGCGTTGAGTTTATAAAAAATGTGCCGGTGGCATACAGCGTGGGAAATTTCTGGTTTTCTACTGGAAAACTTTACACAACGATTGCACAGATTCAGATTGATGATTCCGGCAGTCTGAAATTGCGGATGATTCCGTGCATACAGGATTCGCTTACGACTTCGATTCTGACAGAAAAAAAACAGATCAAAGCATTTTATCATTATCTGGCAGACATCTCCAATCATGTGGGAATTGATGAGGACGGATTCTTTTATCCGTATAAAAATGTCGAAAAACCGGGAGTTTCGCCTTATGCCTATACGTCCGGAAGGCGTTATGGACAGTATTTTGATGATGTGGATCTGGATTTAAAATCGATAGATATCGTGGGAAATTTGCAGTGAACACTTGCAATCCCGTTCAAATTATGTAATATAATAAGTGTTTGTGTAACAATAATGAAGTACAATAGTATAGGATTGTTACAATGGAAAGAGAGGATGAATTATGAGCAAAAAACCTGTTGTTTTAATGGTTCTTGACGGTTATGGTCTGAATGACCGTACAGAGGGAAATGCCATTGCGCTGGCAAATACCCCGGTGATGGATAAATTAATGAAGGAATGTCCTTTTGTAAAAGGACAGGCTTCCGGCCTGGCAGTAGGACTTCCGGACGGACAGATGGGTAACTCTGAGGTTGGACATATGAATATCGGTGCCGGCCGCATTATTTACCAGGATCTGACCAGAATTACCAAGGCAATCGAAGACGGTGACTTTTTTGAGAATAAGGCACTGCTTGCAGCCATGGATAATTGTAAGAAAAATGATTCGGACCTGCATCTGTGGGGACTTCTTTCCGATGGTGGTGTGCACAGTCATATTACACATCTTTACGGACTGCTTGAGATGGCAAAGAAGCAGGGACTGAGCAAGGTATATGTTCATGCATTCTTAGACGGACGTGATACACCTCCTGCATCCGGAAAAGAATTTATCGAAGAACTGGAAAAGAAGATGAAAGAGATCGGTGTTGGAAAGATCGCTTCTTTATCCGGACGTTATTATGCAATGGATCGTGATAATAACTGGGATCGTGTACAGAAAGCCTATGATTCCCTGACAAAGGGTGAGGGCGTACAGGCAGAAGATGCGGTTAAGGCAATGGAAGATTCCTATGCAAAGGATGTAACAGACGAGTTCGTACTTCCTACCGTAATTACAGAGAATGGAAAACCGGTCTCTGTTGTAAAAGAGAATGATTCCGTGATCTTCTTTAACTTCCGTCCGGACCGTGCCCGTGAAATGACACGTGCATTCTGTGATGACAAGTTTACCGGATTTGACCGTCCGTTCATTAAGACAACATTTGTCTGCTTTAAGGACTATGATGAGACGATCCCGAACAAGCTGATCGCATTTGAAAAAGAGCATATTGTAAATACATTCGGTGAGTACCTGGCAAAGTGCGGAAAGACACAGCTTCGTCTGGCCGAGACAGAGAAGTATGCACATGTTACATTCTTCTTTAATGGCGGAGTGGAAGAGCCAAACGTTGATGAGGCACGTCTGCTGGTAAATTCCCCGAAGGATGTTGCAACATATGATCTGAAGCCGGAAATGAGTGCTCCGGAGGTTGGTATGGATCTTGTTGAGGCTATTAAGTCAGACAAGTATGATGTGATCGTTATCAACTTTGCAAACCCGGATATGGTCGGACATACAGGTGTGATTCCGGCAGCCATCAAGGCAGTCGAGCGTGTGGACGGACTGGTAGGAGATGCAGTCCAGGCGGTGAAGGATATGGATGGTGTTCTGTTTATCTGTGCAGATCATGGAAATGCAGAGAAAATGATTGACTACGAAACAGGTGAGCCACATACTGCCCATACAACCAATCCGGTACCGTTTATTCTCGTAAATGCGGATCCGAAGTATACACTGCGTGAGGGCGGATGCCTGGCAGATATTGCCCCGACCCTGCTTCAGATTATGGGATTAGAGCAGCCGAAAGAGATGACCGGAAAGAGTTTGTTAATCGAAAAATAAAAGAATAAGGAGAGCGAAAATGAAGGAATTTAAACCATTCAAAGAAGGAAAAGTAAGAGAAGTCTATGATAACGGAGACAGCCTGATCATTGTAGCTACTGACCGTATTTCCGCATTTGACAACATTTTAAAGAACAGGATTACGGACAAGGGCGCAATTCTGACCCAGATGTCAAAGTTCTGGTTTGATTTTACAAAGGATGTTGTTCCGAATCATATGATTTCTGTAGATGTCAGGGATATGCCGGAATTTTTCCAACAGGAGCGTTTTGACGGAAACAGCATGATGTGCAAGAAGCTTGAGATGCTCCCAATCGAGTGTATCGTTCGTGGCTATATCACAGGAAGCGGCTGGGCAAGCTACAAAGAAAACGGCACGGTGTGCGGCATTAAGCTTCCAGAAGGACTGGTAGAGTCTGATAAGCTTCCGGAGCCGATTTATACACCGAGTACCAAGGCAGATCTGGGCGATCATGATGAGAATATTTCCTTCGAGCAGTCTGTAGATGTGTTGGAGAAAATTTATCCTGGAAAAGGACTTGATTACGCAACACAGATCAAGGATTGCACCATCGCTCTCTACAAGAAATGTGCAGAGTATGCACTTTCCAAAGGAATTATCATTGCAGATACCAAATTTGAGTTCGGTCTGGACGAGAACGGTAAAGTCGTTCTCGGTGATGAGATGCTTACACCGGACAGCTCCAGATTCTGGCCACTGGAAGGGTACAAGCCGGGACAGGGACAGCCTTCTTTCGACAAGCAGTATGTCAGAGACTGGCTCAAGGCAAATCCGGACAATGATTTCCTTCTTCCGGAAGAAGTTGTTACAAAGACCGTTGATAAGTACAAAGAAGCATATGAGCTTCTGACAGGTAAGCCTTTTACAAGATAGATATAGGAGATCACAATGATTCAGAATAACAGTTATGATGCGGATACACTTCATGAGGAGTGTGGCGTCTTCGGAATGTATGATTTTGACGGTGCAGATGTAGCATCGACAATATATTATGGACTGTTTGCCCTGCAGCACCGTGGCCAGGAGAGCTGCGGTATTGCAGTCAGCGATACCAGCGGTCCTAAGGGCAAGGTTCTTTCCTACAAGGGAATGGGACTTGTAAATGAAGTGTTCGCACCGGAAAATCTTGAGCAGATGAAGGGGGACATCGGAGTCGGACATGTACGTTACTCAACGGCCGGTTCTTCTACCCGCGAAAATGCCCAGCCACTCGTGTTAAATTATGTCAAAGGTACATTGGCACTTGCCCACAACGGCAATCTGATCAATGCACCACAGCTTCGCAAGGAGCTGGAATATACGGGAGCAATTTTCCAGACCACCATTGATTCTGAGGTGATTGCCTGCTATATCGCAAGGGAGCGGTTGAATTCCCAGTCAGCAGAAGAAGCTGTGCGCCGTGCGTGCCAGCGTCTTAAGGGAGCTTACGCACTGGTTGTGGCAAGTCCACGTAAATTGATCGGGGCGCGTGACCCATACGGCTTTAAGCCGCTTTGTATCGGAAAGCGTGACAATTCTTATATTATCACATCGGAAACCTGTGCACTTGACACCATTGGTGCAACATTTGTGCGTGATGTGCTGCCGGGAGAAGTTGTGACCATTTCTCCGGAAAAAGGTATTGAGTCCGATATGACCATGGCACTTCCGAAAGAAAAGGAAGCACGCTGTATTTTTGAGTACATCTATTTTGCAAGACCGGACAGTCATATTGACGGGGTGAGTGTATATGCAAGCCGGATCAAGGCCGGAAAGTTTCTGGCACAGGATTCGCCGGTAGAGGCAGATCTGGTGACAGGTGTGCCGGAGTCCGGAAATGCTGCAGCACTTGGCTATTCTCTGGCATCCGGGATTCCGTATGGTACAGCCTTTGTCAAGAACGGCTATGTGGGACGTACGTTTATCAAGCCAAAGCAGAGCAGCAGGGAATCCAGCGTACAGGTGAAGCTGAATGTGCTGCGTGAGGCAGTGGCAGGGAAACGTGTCATTATGATCGATGATTCGATTGTAAGAGGTACGACATCGGATCGTATTGTGCGCATGTTAAGGGATGCAGGAGCAACCGAGGTGCATGTACGCATCAGTTCTCCGCCATTTTTATGGCCTTGTTATTTCGGAACCGATATTCCGGCGCGTGAGCAGTTGATTGCCTACAACCGTACGATTGAAGAGATCCGCCAGATTATCGGAGCAGATTCCCTTGGTTATCTCGGAATCGACCGTCTGAAAGAAATGGCGGAAGGACTTCCGATCTGTACCGGCTGTTTTACGGGCAAATACCCGATGGAACCGCCGAAACAGGACATTCGCGGTGAGTATTATGACAAAGAGATTGATCTTGAGCGCAAGATGAGCCGATAAGTTGTTACCAATGTAATCAAATAAAAGGAGAAGAACATGAGCACAGACAGATATACAAGCCCTCTTTCCGAGCGTTATGCCAGCAAGGAAATGCAGTACATTTTTTCCCAGGATATGAAGTTTTCCACATGGAGAAAACTCTGGATCGCACTGGCTGAGACAGAGATGGAACTTGGACTTTCCGAGAATGGAAAGCCGGTCATCACACAGGATATGATTGATGAGATGAAAGAACATGTCAATGACATTAATTATGACGTAGCAGTTGCACGTGAGAAACTGGTGCGTCATGATGTCATGAGCCATGTGTATGCTTATGGACAGCAGTGCCCGAAGGCAGCCGGTATCATTCATCTGGGGGCTACTTCCTGCTATGTTGGAGATAATACAGACATCATTATTATGAATGAGGCATTAAAGCTCGTACATAAAAAACTGGTCAGCGTGATTGCGGAGCTGTCCAATTTTGCAGAAAAATATAAGGATCAGCCGACCCTTGCATTTACGCATTTCCAGCCGGCACAGCCGACAACAGTCGGAAAGCGGGCAACACTCTGGACACAGGAGTTTCTGATGGATCTGGAGGATCTGGAGTATGTACAGAGTACGTTAAAACTGCTCGGATCGAAAGGAACGACCGGTACACAGGCAAGTTTCCTGGAACTTTTTGACGGGGATCAGGAGACAATCGATAAGATTGATCCGATGATCGCAGAAAAAATGGGATTTAAGTCCTGCTATCCGGTTTCCGGACAGACCTATTCCCGTAAAGTGGATACCCGTGTTTTAAATGTTTTAGCAGGGATTGCTGCCAGTGCGCATAAGATGTCTAACGATATCCGTCTTCTGCAGCATTTAAAAGAAGTAGAGGAGCCATTTGAAAAGAACCAGATCGGATCTTCTGCGATGGCATACAAGCGTAATCCGATGCGGAGTGAGCGTATTGCATCTCTTTCCCGCTATGTGATGGTAGATGCATTAAATCCGGCCATTACTTCTGCAACACAGTGGTTTGAACGTACACTTGATGATTCTGCCAACAAGCGTCTGTCGGTTCCGGAAGGATTCCTTGCAATCGATGGTATCCTGGATCTGTGCTTAAATGTTGTAGATGGCCTGGTGGTATATCCGAAGGTAATTTACAAGCACTTTATGGCAGAGATTCCATTCATGGCAACCGAAAATATTATGATGGATGCCGTAAAGGAGGGTGGAAACCGTCAGGAACTGCACGAGAAAATCCGTCAGCTGTCCATGCAGGCAGGAAAGACCGTCAAGGAAGAGGGTAAGGATAACAATCTGGTAGATCTGATTGCAGCAGATCCGGCTTTTGGTCTGACAAAAGAACAGATCGAGGCAAACTTAAAACCGGAGCTGTATGTGGGTCGTGCACCGCGTCAGGTGGAAGTATTCCTGCGTGATGTGGTTCGTCCAGTGCTGGATGCACACAAAGAGGAACTCGGCGTTACTGCAGAAATTAACGTATAAATGAACCTATAAACAGACCGGTCGGTTATGCTAAGAAAGACCTCCCATAACATGGGGAGGTCTTTCTTTTTCTTTGGATTTGAATAAATTTCTTTCTTTTTCACACAATAATGAAAAAGGAGGACAACAGGAATGGGTCTGATGATCAAAATTATTGAAATTCATGGAAGGGAAATTCTGGATTCAAGAGGAAATCCTACGGTTGAGGTGGAAGTGACCGCGCAGACAGAGACAACGGGAAAGAAGACTACGGGCAGGGAATCTGTGCCATCCGGAGCCAGTACCGGAAGATTTGAGGCGATTGAGCTGCGGGATGGACAGGAACGTTATTTTGGGCTTGGCGTACAGCGCGTTGTGGATCACATCAACACAAAGATCCGCAGGGAGCTGCTGGGAATGAATGTGCTGGAACAGGTACAGATTGACCGCAAACTTGTGGAACTGGATGGGACAGACAACAAAGGAAATCTGGGGGCCAATGCTTTACTTGGTGTTTCTTTAGCCTGTGCGCGCTGCGCAGCGGCAGCATTGGATATGCCGTTGTACCGTTATCTGGGAGGACCGAATGCAAAAAAATGGCCGATGCCGATGATGAATGTCATAAATGGCGGAGCTCACGCAAAGAATTACCTGGATTTTCAGGAATTTATGATTGTACCGGTCGGAGCCGAGTCGTTTCCGGATGCACTCCGGATGGGTGCGGAAATTTATCATTTTCTGAAAAAAATTTTGCAGAAAGAAGGCAAACTGACGGCAGTGGGGGATGAAGGCGGATTTGCACCGGATTTTTCCAATGCGGGAGAAGTGTTTGCATGTCTGCAGCGTGCCGTGGAGGAAGCCGGATATAAGGTGGGCAGCGATGTTGCATTTGCCATGGATGCGGCAGCATCCGAGCTGTACAGTGAGGAAGACGGAATGTATCATTTTCCGGGAGAAGCGCAGACACATGCAGAGGTGGATGTCAATCTGCGGCGTCCGGACACGCAGGGAGGTGCCTATACATCCGAAGCACATGTGAAAACGCAGGAGATCACCGAAAAAAAAGAAGTCCTGCGCAGTGCACAGGAAATGATTTCGCTGTATGAAGAACTTACCACGGAATATCCGCTGATTTCCATTGAGGACGGTCTGGATGAAGACGACTGGGAAGGCTGGCAGGAATTGACAAAGCGCATGAAAGAACAGGTGATGCTGGTAGGGGATGATCTGTTTGTCACGAATGTGAAACGAATCCGGTGCGGAATGGATCTTAAGGTGGCAAATGCTGTGCTGATTAAGGTCAATCAGATCGGAACGCTTACGGAAGCCATGGATGCGATTGAACTGGCGCAGAAGAACGGCTATAAGGCAATTATTTCACATCGTTCCGGAGAAACGGAAGATTCTTTTATTGCAGATCTCGCGGTGGCAGTAAATGCCGGCTGGATCAAGACAGGCGCTCCGTGCAGAGGAGAGCGCACTGCCAAGTATAACCAGCTTCTGCGGATCAGTGAAACATTATAAGAGATTCAGACGTTTGGACATGATCTCCGGATTGACCGCTTCCGAGATGGCGGTGTGTTTGTCGATTCGTCCGTCTTTATAAAGCTGTAAGATGCTGCTGTCCATGGCGATCATATTTTCTGCGGCAGAAGTGTAGATAATACCGTTGATCTGGCGCAATGCAGCACGAAGTGCCGTCAGATAGCTTGCGGTATCGGTATTGATCTCCCGCTGGGAAACAATGCTTTCCATTTCGCCGGTCCGGGAACCGATTACAATCCAGCTGGCGTACATCTGGGAAAAGATGCCGGACAGCAGCAGAGCTTTGTCGAATGATTCCCCGTGGCGGATATTCTCGTGACATTTGTCGATAAGTGCCTGCATATGCGGATTATTGACAAGTTCGCGTGCCGGGGTAAGACCGATATTACTGTCGAGTCCGCTGGAGAGAACCAGATACAGGCAGTTTGGAACGCGTCCTGAGGCAACCGTCATGGCAAGTTTCTGTCCGAGGAACAATACGCGCCCGAGATCGGTGTGATATAAAATCATACAGATGATAAGCAATACCAGAAAGGCAATGATAAATCCAAGCATATAATGATTGAGAATGGTACTGATGTGCAGAAGCGTCCGTGTGGTATGTGTAATGATATAATTATATACACTGCTGATGATGTCCAGATCGCTGGAAGCACCGTCTGCAAGTTCTTCGGCCTTGGCCACAGGGAGAAAATCGGCGGTGAAGTTCACGTACTGGTTCGGATACAGATAAGGCTTCAGCGGATCTGTAAGTGTGACAGAAAATGTCTCGGAGAGCAGCGTTGTGTAACGGTCATCGGAAACATTTTCGTAGACACCGACCTGATAGGTTCCATCTCCGGAAGTAAGGGGAAAGGTACTATAATCTTTGTAAAGACTGTATGTATATGTGATGCCGTCTGTCCCGGTCAGCTGCAGTTTGGGTTTGGCATTGAAACCGGTGTATTTTGCCATAATATATCCTTCTTGCGTGTGGGAGATATCAATAGCTGCAGTATCTGCTGTAAAAGTTTTGAGACCGTCTGCCTGCGGGGTAAGTACCTGTGGGGGGGATCCGTATGGGAGGCAGCTTCTGTGGCCGGGGTCTGGTTGTGCGTGGCAGAGGGCTGATCCTTGTTTTGGGAACATCCACCAGTGAACAGACAGACACACAGTAATATAATCGGAATAAATCTGTACATTTGACAGGATTTCATGGTATACTCCTAATGATACAGTAAGTTCTATATTATCTGTGTTATATTATCAAGTGGAAATGAAAAGGAAAATTGTGAAATATAAAAAAATGTTGAAAAGACTTTTCTTTTATGATATAATCAGTTAGTCGTGAGTTTGGAATTAGGAGGTGGAAATCGTGACCGTTTTAAATACGATTTTAACTATTGTATTTATTATACTGAGTATTGTAATTACAGTGATTATCTTAATGCAGGAGGGGAAATCTGCAGGTCTTGGCGCGATCGCCGGAGCAGCAGATACTTACTGGGGCAAAAATAAGGGACGTTCCATGGAAGGAATGCTTGTAAAGCTTACAAGAATTTTTGTGATCCTGTTCCTTGTCATTGCAATGGTTCTGAATTTGGGAATCTGGTAGAAACCGGAAGCTGTCGATTACATCGGCAGCTTTTTTCATTATATAAGGAGAAGATCTGGGTATGGACGCAAAGTATGAACAGCGGAAAAAAATGATATATGACTTTATGTGCGATGATATGTATGTCCCGATGAAAATCAAGGAACTGGCGATCGTCCTCGGTGTGAAAAGAGATCAGCGCCCACAGTTGGAACAGATTCTGAATGATTTGATGATGGAGGGGCGCATCGTCTGCTCCAAGAGAGGAAAGTTCAGCAAATCGGAAGAGAAAAAGATCGTAGGCACGTTTCAGGCACATCCGAAAGGATTTGGATTTGTCAGTGTGGAGGGGGAAAAGGAAGATATCTTTATTCCGGAATCCGAAACTAACGGTGCGATGCATATGGATACGGTAGAGATCTCCGTATCACCGGCAGTGACCGGACGCCGCAGGGAGGGAAAGGTGCTGCATGTGCTTGAGAGGGGCATGAAGCAGGTGGTGTGCACGTATCAGCTGAATAAAAATTTTGGCTTTGCAGTGCCGGATAATCCAAAGTTTGGTTCGGATATTTTTATTCCGCTGGAGCGTTCGAAAGGAGCTGTAAACGGTCATAAAGTCGTTGTTGAAATCACACAGTACGGGAAAAAGGGAAAGAATCCGGAAGGAAAAGTGGTGGAGATTCTCGGGCATATCAATGATCCGGGGGTGGATATCCTTTCTATTGTGCGCGCTTACGGGCTTCCGGTGGAATTTGATCCGAAGGTCATGACGCAGGTAGAGCATGTGGCAAAGCCGGTATCGGAAGCGGATATGGCAGGACGCATGGATCTGCGCGACTGGCAGATGGTGACCATCGATGGCGAAGATGCCAAGGATCTGGATGATGCGGTGTCACTTACCATGGATCATGAAAATTATATTCTGGGTGTGCATATTGCGGATGTGTCCAATTATGTGCAGGAGCACAGTGCTCTTGACACGGAAGCGTTGAAGAGAGGAACTTCTGTATATCTGGTGGACCGGGTGATTCCGATGCTACCGCATGCCCTGTCAAACGGAATCTGTTCCCTCAACCAGGGGGAAGAGAGGCTGGCACTCAGCTGCATCATGACGGTCAATCCTAAGGGCGAAATTATTGATCACACAATCACAGAGTCCGTTATCTGCGTGAACCGGCGTATGACGTATACCAATGTGAAAAAAATTCTGGCAGACCATGATCCGGAGGTGATGGCGGAATATGAGCCACTGGTTCCGATGTTTGAAAAGATGGCAGAACTGGCGGCAATTCTTCGCAAAAAGCGTATGAAACGTGGTTCCATTGACTTTGATTTTCCGGAAACAAAGGTAATACTGGATAAGAATGGAAATCCGGTAGATATCCGTCCGTATGACCGCAATGTGGCAACGAAACTGATCGAGGATTTTATGCTTGCTGCAAACGAGACGGTGGCAGCCGAATATTACTGGAGAGAACTTCCGTTTGTCTATCGTACGCATGAGCAGCCAGATTCGGAAAAAATACAGAAACTATCCACGTTTATCAATAATTTCGGGTACTCTCTCCACATAGGAAGTGATGAGGTGCATCCGAAAGAACTGCAGAAGCTGCTGGAAAAAATCGACGGAACTTCGGAGGAGCCGCTGATCAGCCGTCTGACCCTTCGCTCGATGAAGCAGGCACGCTATACGGTGGAAAATACCGGGCATTTTGGTCTGGCAGCGGATTGTTACTGCCATTTTACTTCACCGATCCGCCGGTATCCGGATCTGCAGATCCACCGGATTATCAAGGACAGTCTGCGGGGACGTCTGGGCGAAAAGCGCATTGGCCACTATACGCAGATACTGCCGGAGGTTGCAAAGCATGCCAGTGAGATGGAACGGCGTGCAGATGAGGCCGAGCGGGAGACAATTAAGCTGAAAAAAGTGCAGTATATGGAAAACCATATCGGAGAAACCTTTGCCGGTGTTATTTCCGGAGTCGCAGAGTACGGATTTTTCGTGGAGCTGGAAAATACTGTGGAGGGTCTGGTACGTGTGACTTCCCTCACCGATGATTTTTATCAGTATTATGAAGAAACTTATGAACTGGTGGGAGAAGCAACGAACCGCAGGTTTAAACTGGGGCAGCAGGTGCGTGTGACGGTGGATAACTGTGACCGGATCATGCGGACGATTGATTTTACACTTGCAGATTCTGACGAAAATTGATGGAATTCTTAAAATTTTCAAAATAAAAGCAGCAGTTTATTGCATTTTGCAGGAAAATCATATACACTGAGTTTACAGAACAAAAAGGAGGGAGCCGGGATGGCGAAACAACCGAAGAAGTTAATAGCCAACAATAAAAAAGTCTATCACGATTATTTTCTTGAAGAGACTTTTGAAGCCGGTATCGCTCTTGCTGGAACCGAAGTAAAGTCCATGCGCATGGGCAAGTGCAGCATCAAGGAATCCTTTATCCATATTGAAAATGGGGAGGTGATCCTCTATGGTATGCATATCAGCCCATATGAGAAGGGAAATATTTTCAACAAAGATCCGCTCCGGCCGCGCAAGCTTTTGATGCACAAGAAAGAGATTCAGAAGATGGTCGGTAAGATCGCGCAGAAAGGATACACGATTGTTCCAGTGGAAGTATACTTCAAAGGAAGTCTTGTAAAAGTGCAGGTTGCTCTGGCAAAAGGAAAGAAGCTTTACGATAAGCGTCAGGACATTGCCAAAAAAGACCAGCGGCGGGAAGCCGAACGGGATTTCAAAGTGCGGAATCTTGGATAGGTGTTTCGCAAAAAACAGGCGGGAGGCAAGAGTTATATTTTTGCTCCGCAAAAACATAACAGGGGCTAGTAATGGTTTCGACAGGGATCATGCAGCTGGAGAAGCGAGTCGTACGGGATACGTTAAATTCCACAATTAAAATTAAACGCTGAAGATAATTTAGCATACGCTGCCTAATGGCAGCAGTCTGACCTAGGGCACTCACACTTTAGGATCCAGGCTTCGACTCTGTGAGAAACGACGCAGGCTAAGCTTTGCACCTGTGGGCGTATCATGAAGCTACTAAAACCGCAAGGATGTTTGTTTTCGTGTGGCGGAGGGAATGTCAAAGAATAAACTACACTCGTAGAAGGACAGGGAATTGGTTTTTGGACACGGGTTCGACTCCCGTCTAGTCCACTATTTAAGAAAATCCAGTGTTTATGCGGATTCGGAAGAAAACGTTGAGAACACTGGATTTTTTGTGACTTTTTATATTTCCAAATGAGAAACAAGAAGTCTTATTTTGAAATCAAAAAAACAAAGTGGATGACATGAAAGATGACACGAATCAAAGAAGATGGTTTTCAAAATATCCGTTTGCCTGATCGGAATATTTTTTTGAAAAATCCGATCTGGTACCGCGGTATACCTGATTCAGAACAGTGTTGGTTTTCCAACCTCCACGCTCCATGATGTATGCTTCTGGTACACCCATTGCGTGCATGATTGTGGCTGCATAGTGACGCAGATCATGGAAACGAAAATGTGGCAATCCAAGTTTTTTTATCGTGCGTCCGAAATCATGCGTAATCATATCCGGGTTAAGATTGCAGATTTTGCCGGAAACAGGAAGTTCTTTAATGACTTTATCTGGATATTCAACATAACGATCAGATGTACTATTTTTGGCAACTGATTTTAGTACCCATTTATAATTTTGATTCTTTACCATTGTTTGATGAACATGCACCGTATTTCCTTGTATGTCATCTGCATATAATCCACACACTTCTGATCTTCGTAATGTTCCAATAGATGCAAGAAGAATTGCAACGTATAGATCATAGTTTGCTGTTTTGGTATAGGAAAGCAATGATTGCAGTTCTTCGTCCTTTGGAATATAGTATTGTAAGATTTCTTTTTGGGGCATAGTAACACGAAATGATGCATCCGGTATTTGCAGGCGTATGACCGCACAAAGTAGGCTGTATGCGTTTCGAACGGTCTTGGGCGAATGTTTCCCCGCAAATTCATTTATAAAGCCAACAACTGTGTTCTGGTCAATTTCTGATACATCCATATCTTTGATTGGATCGTAATATTTTTCCATCTGCCGGTAACCGCGCAGGGTGGACGGAGAGAGCACATTGGATTTGGATTCTATGTATCTGGCAAGGGCATCTTTGAATGTGATTCTGTCCGGTGTGGCGCGTTCTTCGGCATAATTCAGTGCCAGCCGTTCTGCTTCACGCTTGGTTGCTGCTGTAAATGACTTGTAGTGTTTCTTCCCCTGTTCATCCTCGCCCAGAAAGAGCCGTGCTCTCCAAGATCCGGATGGTAATTTTCTTGCATTCATGTGTCATTCCTCCTAAAAATAGGCGCAAAAATAGCGCGGTAGTTGATTTATCGCGCTCCTGATGATACAATATGCTTGTTCACGGCGTGTATCTTCGGAGCACGTTTGCCGCTCTGGTGTTCCAGCACCGGGGCGGTTTTTATTATACAATTACAAAAACTTTTGGTACTAAGCAGAGCAATAATAAAACAATTATAACAACGGTTATAATCAGTGGAAGAGTCTTTCTTTCATGCTCCTCTACTTTTTCCTGTTTCATTTCATCTTTTGGAAGTCCTTGACGCACTGTATTTGAATATTGTAGATTATTTCCACAATATATGCAGCGCGTTGATCCTGGAGTATTTAATTTCCAACAATGATTGCACTGAATTTTATCCCCGTTTTCTTCCATATATGTATGCACGTCATATCCACATTTGGGGCAGTGAATAGTTTCAGTACTAATTAAGTCTCCACATTCTGGACATTTGAATAGTGCCATATTAGTATTCTCCTTTAATCATATTGTCAAATTCCCTTACTCTATTTTGAATTTTTAAATCCCATTTCTGCCCATCAAACATTTGACCAGATAACATTTCGTGGATGTATTGTTTGAATTCGCTATATGTAAAGAAACTTGGAGGTTTATTGATAAATAACAATTCATAATTTATATAAGGTTCTTGGCTTGCTAATTTTTCGATATCTTTATTTGACTTTGGAACAATATAACTGTTGTAAGAACTGGGGAAAACGCCATGCTCCAACGAGCTATATGCGTGAAAACAAAAACACGTTTGTATATACAAATTTTCAACGTAGTTAGTTAATATAACATCGGCAGGAACATTGTTGGTTGTTTTCTTTGATTCTTCAATTAGCATATTGTATAGTTGTAAAGATATTGAACCAACATCTTCGAAGTCCCTATGGCGTTCAAAAAAGAACTTCCTATTTGTTAAAATCTGAAACATTGTGTCATAAAAGTTCCTGTGGTATCGTCCGCCATTAGGTATTCTGTTATCATTAAATTCTGCGAGTGAAATCAAATATAAATATTTATGTAGTGGCACATAATCTTCATTTACTGCAAGGTAAGAATGCCCCTTTTCAGAAAGAATATATAATGGATTTTCACTGAGTATTCTATTTACCTCAGAAGAAGAAAGCTCATTTGCAATTCGTTGCGCCAATTCGGATTTATTACCAGTCTTTTTTACGCCTACACTTTCGGCTATTGTTTTTAATTCTTGAGAATTATATTTTGCAATAAGTGTATTTATTATATCCGCCCGCATAATATATTTTTCTGAAATCAAGAACTGAGTATAGGAGTCAAAATTGATAATACCGAGATCATGCAACCTGTTTTGCGAAAAGCTATGTAAATTGCGAGCCCCTTTTGAAAAACAGGATAATATATCTATCAGAGCATATTCTTGTTTTTCAGAAGAAGAAGCTTCTCGATAGTAATTATAATTAACTTTTTGATATTGATGTTGACTCCAGTAAGACAGTATTTCCATAACATGCTCATGAGTTGAGGCAGGACCAATATAATTTTCTGTTTGATGAGCAGTATTATCACACTTAATGTTATTTGATTGAAAATGAGAGTCTCTAAAATCAGATTCTTTGTATAGATTCTCTATTTTGAAAAAATTCAAGATTTTATCAAAAAACATAATTGCTCTCCCTAAATCAAGATTTTATTTTTAAAATTCATGATTTTTTTATCATATCCAGCGATTCTTGCTATCTGATCTGCCGATATGCCTGGATTTTCTAAAATCAATTCGTCCGGTATAAGTAGCTCAGCGGTGAATGTATTTGCTTCAATTTCCATCTTGGATGTGAGCAGCAAAGTTTTGTTTCTTATAAAGTAACAATTCTCTTTCCTGTGCATAATCGAGTGTGCAAGCTCATGAGCCATTACGAGCCGCATTTCATTTTCTTCCAGATCTTCGTTCAGAAATACGCATTTATGGTTTTTTAGGAACATATAACATCCAGCGCGACTGCCAAGCTCTCCAATTTGAACCTCTACATTTAGGCTTTTTGCAAGATCATATGGATTTCTGGTATTAAATTTTCTTACATAATAATTGACTAACTGTTTTATGTCTTTTCTCAATTATGTAACACCTACTTTTTGTTTTTGTTAGGATTATATTTTTCTTTATTGATCGGTTTTAATTTGCGCATCATCAATTCTATTTGCCCCAGCAGCAGCTCGGCATCATCTTTTGGTATCGGTTCTCCATCATAGGATAGTGGACCAGCAGATTCATTTAATAATTTGTTACGCATGTTTTCCATGTCTTTGGCAATGTCTCGTTCGTCTTTGGGCGTAAGAGATGCATTTGTTTGAGAATTTACATTTTCACCTTCATTACCATACATAACAAAGTCAATGCTTACATCAAAATATTTTGCAATTATTTCAGCTAAATCAATGCCACACCTAGAGCCCTTTTTCTTCCACGTACTTATTGTAGATTGTGATACTCCTGTATCTTTGCAGAATTTATATGCGCTTATCCCACGCAGTTGTAATAATTGCATAAAATTGTCATACATAATATATTCACCTTTCACAAAAACAATACTTTTGCAAAAACGTAGTAAATACTTGTTGACAAACGAAGTGAGCAATGCTATAGTTTAGACATACTTAATTGAACCGAAGTAAACAGCCACGTAAAGTTCGGTTTCAAACAAATACTTCGTTTGAGATATAAGTATAATTCGTTTTATTAAACTATATCACTATACCGAAGTAAACACAAGTATAAAATCCATACAAAAAGGAGGGATATTTTTGTCGAAAATGTACACTTGTGACGAAGTTGCAGAGAGATACAAGGTAAAAGTCATTACGGTATGGGATTGGATTCGCCAGAAGAAACTCAATGCAATCAAGCTCGGCAGAGAATACAGAATTTCTGAGGATGACTTGGCAATGTTTGAGAATGAGCGAAAAACAATTCGTACCTAAGAGCAGGGTATAGCATTGTGCGTCCAATAAAACGGACAACAGAAAGGAGCGTGAGAAAATGCCAAAAACGAATCTTGCGCAGAGCACCACAAAGAAGAAAATGGCATATGTTCGTGGAATGATGGCGGGCGGACAGGCGCAACAAAGTAAAGATCCGGCAGACCTTGCACCGAAGTATGGTGTCACGGAGAAAACAATCCAAAACTGGATCAGAAAGCCGGAAAGAATGAATGTCGAGAACTTTTTCCGTCTGGCTGATGATCTTGGATTGAAGATCACAGTGGAGTTTCGGAACATCCCGGAATAGGAGCAGGACATGAAAGAAAGAACATTTAAAATCGGAATTGTAGTTATGGCGCTTGGCGCAATGGCTATGGACTCGAAGGGAGTTGGCTGGATAATTGCCGCAGGAATGGTAATTGCTGGCGCGGTGATCGCACATGTGGCATACACACTCGAGAGAGTGGAAAGAGAGCGGAAGGAAACCGAGCACTGTATACAGAAGCTCCGGAAAGCAAGTTGAAAGGAGAAAAATGCACATCAGTGGAATAAAGCGTATGTATCCGCAATATCCGAATAAAGCTTCGAATCTCACGTACCCGCGAAAGGAAAAGAAAAATGATGGGGATTTCAAGGAAGTGTTGGATGTGGAAATAAAAAAGATGGAATTAGCCGACCAAAGCAATGATTCCATCTAATTGGGGGTTTATTTCTCTCGGGAAACAAAAGAAAAATAAGCATTAAAAATGCTATGCCTTTATTTTACAAGAAATATATTTAATGTGCAAGTGAAAAATATGAATTTACGTCAAATCGAATCGCTTGTAAGTGCGTATTTGCACTGCAAGGACGCAGAAAAGATTCTGAACAATGCAGGATCATTTATTTACACCGAAGCAGCGTGTCCGCTTATGGACGAGCCGATGGAGCAGATCTATGCGGCACTGATAGACGGACAGGATGATGAGACAGCGGACTGGATCTATGACCTGCTGCAAAAAGGTGAAGCAAAGGCAATTTATGATCTGCTGCAGGAAGGAGCCGACAATGGAAACGATCCCGGATAATTATGATTTCTTCCGGATGCATGAGGATGAGCAGGACGAATGGCTGGAACAACGGCCGGTGTGCGTCTGCTGTGGGGATCATATTCAGGATGATTATTGTTATGACGTTGGCGGAGAAATCTACTGTGAAGATTGTATGGTTTCATGCTTCCGGAAGGTGGTGTGATGTATTACAGACCCTGCCCCTATTGTGGGGCACATCTTGATCCGGGTGAATCATGTGACTGCCTGGAAAAGAAAAAGGAGAACAATAAAAACATCCTTGCAGCATATAGAAGTGGCAGGGATGGACAGATGGAAATGAAGTTGGAGGATATGATGTATGGCACTTAAATCGTGGGAAGAAATGCGCAAAATTGACGTAACTCCATATTGCCAGGAACGGGATGGAATGACGTATCTCAATTGGGCGAAATGTATTGATCTGCTGCATGAGAATGGTGCAAAGAAAGTTTACTGGGTGCCGATTCCGGATGAGGGAACGGGAAGTTCTTTGCGCATGGTTTCAAAAGATTTCACAGATAGTAAAGGAAATACAAATCGATGTTATGAGACACGAATTAAAGTTGTAATTGATGAAAATGAGTATGAAATGCAGTCGCCGGTGATGAATGGCTCCAATCCGGTCAAGGATAATTCCATGAGCCAGCAGAGGGTATGGAACAGTATGTGCCGGTCCTTTGTAAAGTGTGTGGCAATTCATACGGGGCTTGGATTTAACCTGTGGCTCAAAGAAGAAATGCAGCCTTTTAACAACATCATTCCTCGTAATGAGGAGAAGCCGAGCCCGGCAAATATTAAGATACTGAAAGACCTGTGCATCAAACATAAGGTGAATCTTGAATACTGGATCACGAGCAACGGAAAGACTTGGGACAGTTTATCAGCAGAAGATGTTGGTACAATGCTGAACAGTCTGAAATCGAAGTATGGTGATGACTGATGTATACGATGGTAGATGTGAAGCAGTACCGGGAAAACAGTGATGGAACAGATCTTGTTGTTTCCGTTCCGGGAATGAAACTTGGTGGTCTGCTCCAGAGAAAGAAGATCAAGAATGCAGAGATCCGCTTTGATGATGGGCGGCATATCTCTGCGGAGCAGAGGAAGAAAGCATATGCAACGATCCGGGATATTGCAGACTGGACAGGCTATCCACCGGAAGAAATGAAGGAACGGATGAAGTATGAGCATATGATCCGTACAGGAGATCCTTATTTCAGCCTTTCTAACTGTTCGATGGATACCGCGAGGGAGTTTATCAATACGATCTTGGAATTTGCTTTAGAGTGGGGAATCCCACTTTCAGACAATGCGATTGACCGGACGGATGATATTGGGCGGTATCTGTATTACTGCCTAATGCATAAAAAGTGTGCCATCTGCGGCAAGGATGGGGAAATCCATCATGAAGATGCAATCGGTATGGGAAATAACCGCCGGAAGGTGGATGATTCGGGTTATAAGAAGATCTGCCTGTGCAGGGAGCACCATACGATTGCTCACCAGATGGGAGTGATCCGGTTCCGGCAGATGTATAAGGTGTATGGAATTGTTGTGAAGGCGGAATGAAAATGACATTTGAAAGGTGGCGAGAAGTGCTGATTCGGGAGGTGGAGTGATTGGATGGCAACTACATAAAGCTGAGCCGCGGGCTACTGGAATGGGAATGGTACACAGATATCAATACAACCCGGCTGTTTATCCATATGCTTCTGAAAGCCAACTGGAAGGATGGAAATTTCAAAGGGACAACGGTTCCACGTGGATCGTTTGTCTCATCCATCGGGAAGCTGTCGGGCGAAACAGGGCTTACGGAGCGCGAAATCCGCACCGCAATTTCACATCTGAAAAAGACAGGCGAAGTGACAAGCAAAACGACAAACAAATTTACTGTATTTACAGTGGTTAAGTACGATTTGTACCAGACAATCGACAAGCAAAATGACAGGCAACCGACAGGCAACCGACATTCTAACGACATTCAAACGACAACAATAGAAGAAAAGAAAGAAGGGAAGAAGGAAAGAAACACACCCCCTATATCCCCCGTGGAGCGGTTTGCAGATTTTGCCGCAGCCTATCCGAAAACCTGCACTGGTTATCTGGCAGAGACGGAATACTGCAATGCGGTTGATGCCGGAGTGTCGGAAGCTGGCCTGATTGCAGCGGCAGAGAATTATGCTATTGCCTGCCAGCGGAAAAAGACACCAGCCCGGTACATCAAGAACCCGGAGAACTTTTTGAAAGAAAACCTGTTTATGCAATACCTGGAAGGAGTGGATGATGGACCAGCAGATGAAAAACATGATCAACGAAATACTGGAGCGCGTGAAAAATCGCTCAACGAACTGCTTGAAGAACGCGGATGTTCCGGATGTTTCGAAGGGTTCTGATGTGTGCCCAGTCTGCAAGGGCAGCGAATGGATTCTGACCGAAAAGGACGGTATTGAAACAGCCGTGCCGTGTAAGTGCCGGGAGCGTGCGATCATGTTGCGCCGGCTGCGGTTTGCGGATATCCCGGAAGCATTCAGGGGAATGGAACTGAAAACATTTCGGATGGATGTGTACCGGGAGCGGGACAGCAGGAAGAAAGTGTCGGATGCCTGCCGGATCATAAAAGCGTACCTCGGGGATTTTGAGAACCAGAGGGAGCAGGGGATGGGACTGTTTATCTGGTCCCGGACAAAGGGCAGTGGGAAAACAAGGATTGCGGCAGGGATTGCAAACGAGCTGATGAAAAGCTACGCAGTCAAATTTGCGGTATCACTGACCATCCTGCAGGAAATCAAGAATACATGGCGGCGGGACGCGGAATACAGTGAGAGCCGTTTGCTGGATGCACTCTGCACCACAGATATCCTGGTCATTGATGATTTCGGAGTGGAACGGCCGGCAGACTGGATCAATGACAAGCTGTACCAGATCATCAATGAGCGTTATATAAACCGGAAAGTGACGATTTTCACAAGTAATGAATCTCTGGAAACGCTGCAGTATGATGACCGCATCACGAACCGGATCAAGGAGCGAACCTACCAGATCGCATTCCCGGAAGAAAGCGTGCGGGATCATATCGCAGAGCTGCATCAGGAGGACATGATCCGGAAGCTGATGGACGGTTGAAACACCAGCGAAAGCAAAAGAAACCATTGCAAGTGCGGAATTATAGTTATCACAAAAGCCATGTTCTTAACTTGCCGACACCGGGGCGGCAATCGCCCCATTACCAAAAGGGGTGAGAGAAATACATAAAAGCAATAATGACAAACGTCTGGAGCGTGAAAATATAAAGCTGATCGGGCAGATCCAAGGATACGAAGATTCCAGGCCGGAACATCGGGACCCGAAAGCATACAAGAAATTTAAGCGGCCAGCCACGTATTATGGCAGCGGAAGAATCTGTGATTACGGCAGCAAGGACAAACCTTGTGATCCGGGATGCAGATTCTGGAATACCTGCATTAAAGGGCGGCACAGAGAGGAGAAGTAATGCACGGAGTAAAGAGTTGTCCGGAGGCTCGCTTGAAGACAATTGGAGATAGAGTGTTTTGCGAAACATTCAAGTCCTTGCAGTTGTTGGGTTTTACAGTACTTTACTACGACTTCGGTATGGAAACAGATGCGCTTACAGATTTTAACAACCGGATGCATGAGAAGAACGCGGAATTGCTTGACAGTGCGGATCGCTATGATGCTGCTGTTGAGAAAATTGACAAGCGATGGAACTGCATCTTAAGCCGGAAGATTATGGAGTTTCCATACCGGCCAAGAGTAAAGATGATGGGCGGACTGCCAAAGGGAAAAGTTGGATTGCAGTCGTTCAATATGGCGAATATGCAATCATATAGCGCGATTGAATCATTCCTGGTACTGACCTTTTCAGTGCTTATGGAAAAGAATAAGCGCTTTGGAAAAACACAAATGGACTTGTTTTGGGCGAATCTTAAGGCAAATTCAGAGAATTACGCTAAGGGAATGACGGATCAGTTCATTGTTGAGTATTTTCAAGATCAGTTGAATTTGCAGTTGAATGGATAGGAGGAACAGCATGGGAGACGTAGTTAAGTACATATCGAAAGATGATTTGTGTCCGTTTTGTAAAAAGACAAAGGCAACATTGCTGTGTGATATGCCACATAGCACCGTTGTTACACATGCAAGAGGGAGTGGATTTAAAAGCTATATCATGACATGCGACAAGAAAATCTGCACAGAATGCACCACAAGGGTGAATGGGTTTGATTTCTGCCCAGATTGCATGAAAGTAATTAAGTCAGCCCCACAAGGTGTGAAAGAAAGCGAGAGATGCTAATGTACATGAACGTGATTAGAAGTCTTTGTTCTCTTCCAGCAACGGATTTGAATTTTACATCAGAACTTAATCGGGCAACGGCATATCAGATTAAGCAGGCAATCGAGACAATGAAACAAAACGGTGGGAAAAATAAAGGCAGGATTAAAGCCTGTGAAAGAGAACTGGAAAACAGAAGACTTACGAAAAAAGATAAGCATGGAAAGTATGTCTCTAAGGAGCATTTAAGCATTCTTTGTAATACATTTTCATCGGAACATAGGCTTAAAGCCATTATGAACAAGCTTGGGGAATACGAAGATGCTGAACGGCAGGATAAGTGGATTCCAGTAACGGAGAGACTGCCGGAAGATGGAATTGTCGGAAAGTGGTGCCCAAAGATTAACGACAGTCCACATTTAGACATTGAGCGTGACTGCGAACATTATAAAGCCATGACCAACGCAGACCGGATCAGGAGCATGACGGATGAGGAATTAGCAAGTTTTCTTAAAGAAGTAAAAGAAGATTATCAGTGGGCGAATCCTGATTATCCAGATTGCGAGGATTGCGGAGAATGGTTGAATTGGCTTCAATCAGAAGCAGAAATGGAGAAAAACGATGGAAGATAGATACTTATTCCGTGGCAAGCGGATCGACAATGGTGAATGGGTGGAAGGATATCTGTCATACCCATTTTGCACGAAAAAGGGCAACGAAAGTTATTATTTCTACGCAAAGGATAGTTTGGGTTTCTTCTGTCGTTGTGTTGTAGATGCATCTACCATCTGCCGCTGCACAGGTTTGAAAGACAAGAACGGCAAGCTGATTTGGGAGAATGATATTTTGATGTGTCATGGAAACTCAGAAGACCTTGTGAAAGCAGTTTTTGGAGAATTTAATGTAATCAACGCAGAAACACTGGAAGTTATTGATCGTGTTATTGGTTGGCATTATGAGGTTGTTCCAACAGATGCGCTAAGCAAGTGTGAGCCGTTCTGCTTTCCAATGCCACTTACAGAGGAATATGTAAAGACATGCGAAATGAAAGTTGTTGACAATCCGGAACTGTTGGAGGTGCAACCATGACGGTTGATGAAGCAAAAATATTTATTCAAAATGCTATGGAACAATCAAGAAATGCATTGGCAGAGTTGCTGTTAATAATGCCAAAGGTATTTGCGGCTAAAAGAAAGAGCCTTGGTGAGTATTACAGCAATTTAGAGAATTGCAAAAAGGAAATTCAGGCATGTGAAATAGCTGTAAAGGCACTGGAAGAGGTACAGCAGTACCGTGCAATCGGCACACCGGAAGAATGCTTGCGAAATAAGGATTTCTTGGATTTTCTTTCGGACAAAATGAACCCGAATGATTTTGAAACATACTTGCACTTATACAATGCGTTGGAAGAAAAGGGGTGTGAAGAATGACTGAACTTGAATGGAAAGAAGTTGAACCAGAGCAGGAAGACTGGAAGAAACAAATTGATGTAGTTGCCTATTATGGAGATCTCGTCATAGGAAGCATTGTATATTGCGGAGAAGAAATAGGATGGCAGTCTGTCATTGATGGGCACATGGATTTTTTACAGGCAGAATCTCTGGAAGATGCGAAAGAAGAAATAATTGATGTGTTAGATAATCATTTCACAGACCAAATCAATTATTACAAAGAATTGCAGGAAAGCCTTGGCGAATTAAGAGGTAATGAAGATGTCTAAAGCAGTTTTGATTATGGATATGCCGGAGTGTTGCGCAGATTGCCAGCTGGCCGATGATGATCCAAGTGGATTGTATTGCATGTTTGCTGATGATTATTATGATGGATCAGACAGTTCGGATGATAGAGCGAGTTTTTGCCCGCTTCGGAAATTGCCAGAGTATAGGCGCACGATCGGTAAAGAAAGTGAGCAGAATAGGATACTGACGAATACAGGTTGGAATGCATGCCTGGATAAAATTTTAAAATAAGTCGAAAGGAGTAAGAGGTTTGCTGGCCAGCGTAAAAGAGCTCTTTACTCCAAAAACAAATGGAATCAGTACAAGATAGGATGAAGCGACTTGGAGCTTATGAGAAGATTGCTTCATTCATGCAAAAAGAAAAGCAGGACTATAGTTTTAAAAGAAAATACGCACAGATCAGAGCGGAAGAGTTCAGATCAGAATGTGATCGCAGAGGATTGAACTGCCACGTATCCGTTGGAGGCCTGGATAGTATCATTTTATACATATTTCTCCATGAGGTCTGCAGGATTGATGTTCCGGGAGTATCCGCATCAACTTTGGAAGATCGAAGCATCCAGAGGGTGCATAAAGCAATCGGAATTATAAATGTGCCGCCGCTCATGCGGGATGATGGAACCAGATGGACGAAACCGAAGGTTATACAGGAATTCGGCTTTCCGGTCATATCCAAGGAGATCGCAGGGAAAATCGAATTGCTGCAGAATCCAACCGAGAAGAATAAGACAGTCAGACATGCGATCATAACGGGAGAGACCGGGGAATACGGCGGCTGGCAGAAGAATTCGAAGATGCAGCTTAATCAGCGGTGGTTAAAGCTGTTCGGTGGATACGAAAATGAAACCGAAGGATGTGACTTTCAAAAGCCGGATTTTCTGGTATCAGCGAAATGTTGCTATTACCTTAAGGAAAAGAATTGTGATGACTGGGGAAAAGAGCATAACAGTGTGCCGTATTTGGGACTGATGGCATCCGAGGGTGGAAGACGTGCCAAGAGCCTGCGGATGAATGGCTGCAATTACTTCGGGGCATCCACAATCAGATCAGCGCCGTTTGCAATCTTCCACCGGCAGGATATTCTTACACTTGCCTTGGAGATGGATGATCTCTGGAAGAACGGATTAAAAGAGAAGTATCGTGCTGCTGGAATCAAGGATGGGATAATAACAGAAGATTTTCAGATGCCGGAATCTTTGATACCGGAGATTTACGGTACGATTGAGAAAAAGCCAGATGGGACGCTTTACACAACTAAGGCTCAGCGTACCGGATGTAGTATGTGCGGCTTCGGAATCCACATGGAGAAACGACCGCATCGGTTTGATCTGCTGTATGAGAGCAACCCGAAAGAGTGGGATTATCTGATGTTCCACATGTGCAAGGATAAGGAAGGGAACGACTATGGATGGGCGAAGGTTCTGGACTACATTGGAGTTGGCTGGGACCCGACAACGATCGGTGGTAATTGTAAGGGGCAGATGAGTTTAGAAGATTTTATAAAATAGCGGGTTTGAGGGGACTTGAACCCCTCGACGCCCAAACTTATACTTGTCCTTTGCTCCTGTCTCATTGGTTCCTGATGCAAAACCCGCGCTCGTCTGCACCCGCCGAGACGTTTTGTAAATATGAATATATTGTCATGAGCGTACCTCCTGAAAGAATGAATCTAAAGTTACAGTTATCTTTTAGTTTGCATGACCACATGACGGAGCAACAGGATAAAATTGCTACAAGCATAAAGGATATTGGCATAATACAAGTTTATTATAGTTTGATCTAAAAGAAAAAACAAGAAAGGAGCAGAACCTCCGGCCGGGGTAACGATATATCGGGTTCCTTTTGAAAAATGACGAATAGTGAATTAAAAGAATATTTGAACAAATTTCCGGATGATGCACCAGTAAGTATCGTATGTGCAAATCCAAAAAAGAGAAAGGTATACGAGCCAAAAACAGTCATAATAATGACAGATGAAGAATTTACTTATCCGGCATTTGTAATTGAAATTAAAAATGAGAGAAATATGGCGGACGAAGAAAGAGCAATGTGCGAAGAATGTGAGCGAGATGCAGATGATCTGGAAGGACAGATGCAGATCGAGGACTTCCTGGAGGTGATGCCATGATTAACGGAGATTTAATTATTGATTGCTTTGCTGGTGGTGGCGGTGCAAGCGTAGGGATTGAGATGGCACTTGGACGCCCGGTTGACATTGCAATTAATCACGATCCACAGGCAATTCGAATCCACAAAATCAATCATCCGAGTACTTTACATTTGACAGAAGATATTTTCAAAGTTGATTTACAGAAATATGTAGGTGGCAGACATGTTGCGCTGATGTGGGCATCGCCGGACTGTACAAGCCATAGTAAGGCGAAAGGCGGGCAGCCCAGAAAGAGAGGGCTGAGGATACTTCCGTGGGCGGTATACAAACATGCAAAAACAATTTTGCCGGATGTGATCATTATGGAGAATGTGGAAGAAATCCAACAGTGGGGACCGTTGGATCAGAATGGGCATCCGATACCAGAGCGCAAGGGAGAAGATTATAAGAAATTTATATCTGCAATGCAATCCCTTGGGTACGCATTTGAAAGCAGAGAGCTCATAGCTGCAGATTACGGTGCGCCTACAACACGCAAAAGATGGTATGCGATATTTCGGAGAGACGGTAAGGCGATCGTTTGGCCAGAGCCTACGCATAGTAAGGCTGGAATTGATTTACCACGATGGAAACAGTGTGGAGATTATATTGATTGGTCAGATTTAGGAAAATCAATTTTTGATCGAAAAAAGCCGCTTGCTGATGCGACAATGGCGCGAATCGCAAACGGTATACAAAGATATATCATTGATGATCAGCATCCGTACACTGTGAACGATAAACGAGCCATAGCTTTTTTAATTCAGTATCATAGCGAAACGAAGAAAGGTGATGCGAGAGGCCAGACGTTGTGTGAACCAATTAAGACCATTGATACAAGCAATCGATACGGACTTGTTACTGCTTTTATTACAAAATTCTATAAGACGGGGATCGGGCAGAGATGCGGTGAGCCGATACATACGATTACCACATCACCAGGACATTTCGGACTGGTATCCGCTTTCCTGATTAAATATTACGGAACTGGTTGCGGTCAGTCAGTGACAAGTCCACTTGCAACAATTACAACAAAGGATCGGTTCGGACTTGTGAATGTGATAATTGAAATTGACGGTGATGAATGGATAATAGCAGATATATTTCTGCGAATGCTGAATGCTACCGAATTAAAGCTTATGCAAGGGTTTCCACCGGATTACATCTTAGAACGTGATATAAGCGGCAAGGCAATTCCTGTAAAGGAAAGGGTTGCGAAGATTGGCAATAGTGTTGTGCCGATAATGGCAGAGGCGTTAGTGGCTACAAATTGTCCATATCTTATTGTTGGAGAGCGGATACCGAATATGATGATATCGACAGAACAGACAGGACAGCTCCGGTTTGCATAGGGGGTTAAATATGCCGAAACCGTTAAAAGATTATACTGGCCGGTGCGGTTCGTGCAGTCACTTTTCTTTCTATGTTATAGACGGCGTACTACGATACAGAGGGAATTGTGACTGCGCAAATACTGGATATTATATGCACAACAACCGCCGGGGATGTAGGTACAAGGCGCAACATTCCTCATACCGGCAAGCAAGTCAGAAAGCATGTAAGAAATATTTAAGCATGAACGTGGCAGAGGATGCAAGGAAAGGAAGTGATTGCAGGTGTTAGTGCCAGCAGTTTTGTATAAAGAACAGATTACAAAAGAATTTCAAAAATTGTATTATACAGAAGATATGCTATTTGAAACAGGTTGCCTAGAGCAGTGGCGCCCGGAAATTGAAGATATTCCAAGTGCAGGACGATTTGATTATGCGATTGTAAGTGGAAATAAACTGATAGGGTTCCTTTCTTATCAAGTTGATTATTACTGTTCCTCTGCATACAATTTTGGCCTTATGTCTTTTGACCGGGGAAATCCAATTATCGGCAAAGATGTATTTGAAAAATTGGAAGAACTTGTATCCACATTACATAGAGTGGAATGGCGTATGATCGGCGGAAATCCGGCGGAAAGAGGATATGATGCTTTCTGCGAAAGACACAATGGGAATAAACATATTTTTAAGGATTCCATCAGAGACGCTAAAGGCAATTATCGGAATGATATTGTGTATGAAATTGTGAACCCATAAGATTCAAGAAAAAAATAAGAGCCGGACACTGCAATGCCCGGCTCCAGAGTGCTAAGACTCTCAACCTATTGTCATTATAGCACTCGCACGCACCGTAGTAAAGACTAATTGGAGGGCTATTATGACAAAGGGAGAATTTACAAACAACTTAATATACGACATGGCCGGCTATTTGGATGCAGAAGGGACAGAAAGATTAAAAATGGCCCTTGCGTATCGCATGAAAGGTTTTCATTTGGTGCCGGATGAAACGCTGCCAACCACGGACGTAAGGGATAATGAATGGATTCTCGGCAGATATCACGTTGATCTGATCGCAGTCGGCAGGAAAGAGAAAACGATTGAAATGTACCTGTATATGCTTAAAAAGTTTTTTGAAGAAACAGGGGTACACTACGCCACTATGACCGGCCAAGATGTAATGGACTACATAGCAATCCGGCAGTATCGGGATAAGATTTCTAAGTCCTATGCCGGAAATATTCAAAAATGTCTGTCTGCTTTCGTTAAGTGGGCGTACAGGAAACGCCACATTGACAAGGACATCTACTGGGACATCGACAAGATCAAGATTCCGCAGAAGCGCAAGAAACGGCTGTCCGATTATGAGGTGTCGAAGTGTAAGAACGTCTTAAAGACCTTGCGAGAAAAAGCACTTCTGGAGCTTATGCTTAGTGCCGGCCCGCGTGTGGGAGAAATCTGCAACTTAAAAATTGAAAATCTGGATTTTGAGAGTGGGGAGATTAACATTTACGGAGAAAAGTCTAGCAAGTGGCGTGTGTGCTTTATGACGCCCGATTGTAGAGTTGCACTCGAGCAGTATATAAACGACAGAGAGGAAGGTTATGTATTTTTAAATAGCCGGAATGTGGAAACGGGAAAGCCATTATGCAAAGCTACGATAGAGGAAATTGCAAAAGAGATAGCAGCGCGTGCTGGATGCCGGAACGTGGCTACGGTGCACGTATACCGGAAAACATTTGCAAGCCGGGAATATCAACGGACGAAAGATATCCTGTACGTGTCTCACAGGCTTGGTCATGCAAACACAGCAGTTACGGAAAAATATTACATCTGTGACGACATTTTAGCAGATCGTAAGATGGCAAACGTTGCTTAGTTATGTAAAGGGGGAATGTTTAGTGGACGAAAAAGAAATATACGAGATCTGCCAGAGTGTAGATGCATTTATCGCGGACTATCTGGAAGAATCCATTGTTAAGGGTACAAGCTACGATCTTATGGAAGCACACCACGGCATTCTTCCAATATCTCGAAATTGTTTCTACCGCCGCCGCAGGATCGTACAGCGGATCATTAAGCAGAGGTTAGGGCGGATCGAAGAGGAGCAGAACGGACAAATGAAGATGGTGTGGTAAAATTGAAATGGATGTGGTTGAAAGATTATATGCTTGTGATTATAATGGAATTACAAGTAAAAATTGGGGAGATGGTGGGAATATGAAGGATGAATTTAAAAAGATAATAGATCAAGATATCGCAATTGGAAAAGAAATTATAGAGAAACATGATGTTCGTGCAGGAAAAGAAATTCATCGAAGATTAAAATCAAAGTACAATGCTATAATATCAGGTTTTGATGGCGGATTGCATGATTTATTCTATGATGATACTGGAGAAAAGTGTTTGGAGAACATCAAAACTATGATCGAGAAGTTGGAACTCTTTAAAGCTATGGAATATGTAAACATATATAGTCAGGATGCGTCTGGAATTACAATTAATAATAATAACACAAATTCTAATTCGGTAGAGATGAATATGTCTTTTGAGATGGCAAGAGAAACGGTTGAAAATATGACGGCATTACCGGATTTTGAGGTAGAGGAGATATTATTGAAGATACAAGAATTAGAAAATATAGTGAAGTCAGATGAAAGAAAAACTAAGAAATGGGAAAACGCAAAGTCGATTATTAAATGGATTGCAGATAAAGGAATTGACGTTGGAAAGGTGCTTCTCCCATTAGTACTACAAATTCAATGAGATTAATAGAGAGGATAGTGCCTCTCTTTTTTCATGCCCTAAAATGGTACAAATTCTCTGAAATACTGTTTTATAATTATGGTATGAGGTTAGAAATGTACCATTTGGCAGAGAAGAGGTGAGATAGTGGAGAATTATGAGAGAGCAGAACAGGACTACATGGGCGGTATGAAGTACAAAGATATAGCAGAGAAGTACGGAACCACTATCAACACTGTTAAAAGCTGGAAGAAACGGTATGGGTGGAACAGAGAAGAGGGTGCACACAAAAGTAAAAAGGTGTGCACACAAAAAGGTAAGGGTGCACACAAGATGGCAGCACCTATAGATGATGGCACGAAAGAAACATTACAGAATTATGGACTTACACCGGAACAACAGATGTTCTGCATATATTACAGTAGGACGTTCAATGCAACCCAAAGCTATTTGAATGCTTATGGGTGTAGTTACGAGACTGCAATGGTTGAGGGAAGTAAAAGTCTAAGAAAGCCAAAGGTTCGAGCAGAAATAGAGCGATTGAAAGAGATCAAGCGTCAACAGATAGTTGCTGGAACTGATGATATTGTGGAACTACAGATGCGTATTGCTTTTGCAGATATTGGCAACTATATGTCGTTTGGGCAGAAAGAGATTGAGGATCCAGAGACGGGGATTGAGTATATGGTCAGTACAGTTGACCTGAAAGAATCGAAAGATACAGATACACAACTGCTCCAAGAGGTTAAACGTGGGAAAGATGGCGTATCTGTAAAATTAAAGGATGCGCAGAAAGCCATAGACTGGCTGACAAAATTCTTTGAAATGAATCCATCTGATAAGCACCGGAAAGAATTTGACCAGCGTAAACTTGAACTTGAATTGATTAAATTGGAGATGCAGACCAAGGATGCTACAGAGGATGCACCGGAGCAGGACAACTTCTTGGATGCTCTGAACGACACAGCAAAGAAAGCGTGGTCGGATGATTGATTGGACAGATTTTGACCGGCGGGTGCGTAAACTAAAAGAAAATGTAATGAAGAATGCTATCCGGATGAAGCAGAAGTATAAGCAGAACGGATTTACGTTTAAGCCATTTTCAAAGAAACAAAAGCAAGTTCTTACTTGGTGGTGTGAAGATTCACCGGTTAAAGATAAGGATGGAATCATAGCAGATGGTGCAATCCGAAGCGGTAAGACATTGTGCATGTCATTAAGTTTTGTTCTGTGGGCGATGAGTACATTTAATATGCAGAATCTCGGCATGGCAGGAAAGACAATCGGATCATTCCGACGAAATGTGCTGTTCTGGTTGAAACTGATGCTCCGGAGTCGTGGTTATAAGGTGACAGATCATAGATCTGACAATATGGCTGAAATCAGCAAAGGCGATACAGTCAACTTCTTTTACATATTTGGTGGTAAGGATGAGCGGTCGCAGGATCTGATTCAGGGTATCACGCTTGCCGGAATGTTCTTCGATGAAGTTGCGCTGATGCCGGAGTCATTTGTCAATCAGGCAACTGGACGATGCTCTGTAGATGGTTCTAAGTTTTGGTTTAACTGTAACCCGGATTCTCCTAGCCATTGGTTCAAACTGAATTGGATAGATAAGGCTGATGAAAAGAAACTGATTTATCTTCATTTTACAATGGATGATAATTTATCCCTGTCGGAGAGGATTAAGGAAAGATATAGGGCAATGTATAGCGGTGTGTTCTATGACCGTTTTATCCTTGGACTGTGGGTGATAGCCGAGGGACTTGTATATGGTATGTTCGATAAGGAAAAGAACATTTTTCACGGAGAGTATACATACAGTCCACAAGCATCCTATTACATTGCTATCGATTACGGAACCATGAACCCATTCGCAGTAGGACTTATGGAATTACAGAACAGCGGCAGGGTACGGATGCTCCGGGAGGGACATTATTCTGGAAGGGAAACCGGAGTGACGATTGACAACGAGGCATATTACAAGATGATCCAAGAGGTGGCGGGAGATTTCCCGATCACTTCCATTGTCATTGATCCGTCAGCCGCAGCCATGAAAGCAACAATCCGGAAGTATGGAGAGTTTACCTGCACAGATGGAAATAATGATGTGTTGAATGGAATCCAAGAGGTAACGAAGTATTTGAATCTCGGTATGCTCCAGATACATGAGAGCTGCACCGAGACACAGAAAGAGTTTGGCGCGTATGCATGGGATGAAAAGGCAGTAGGAGAGGATCGAGTGATTAAGGAATACGATCACCACATGGATCTTATCAGATATTTTATTTATACAGTAGCGCGCAGATATAACAGAGGACTTATATAAGGCGGTGAAATATGGGATTATTAGCAGCAATTAAAGGATTAGTGAGTAGAATGTTCCAATCAGAGATGCAGGACCAATTCCATGTGACTGGTATTACATCCGGTGATATGCAGAAAGCAATACAGAATTGGATGCTGATCTATAAAGGAGAGCCGGATTGGGTAGACCCAGAAGAGGGTATCAGGACAATTAAATTTGCAAAGTTTGTGTGTGAGGAAATCGCACGCCTTGCTACGCTTGCTATAGATGTGACGTTTGATGGAACAAGGAAAGAGTATATGACACAGTTCTGGGAGAAATCAGTACATGATCATATCCGGGAGTGGACTGGCACCATGTGTGAATGTGGAACGGTCATTCTTAAACCGAATGGTGTTGGTGTGGACATTGTAACGCCAGACCGATTTGAGATCACAGAGCTAGATGGAAACCACAATATAACCGGTATTGTATTCCAAGATGATTACCAGGAGGGCAAAGAGCATTACACTAAGCTGGAATATCACAGATTCTTTAATGCAAAGGTACGTATGACAGATGAAGAGAAGTATACAGATAAAACGTTTTATTCCATCTCGAATAGAGCATTTGTGTCGGAAAATTCCGGGGAACTTGGAAAACCTGTTGATCTGACCATGACAAAGTGGTCTGCTTTGCAGCCGGATGTGCATATAACAAAGAAGAGCGGAGACCAGATTGACTCGATGCTGTTTGGACTGTTCCGGATGCCATCTACAAATGATGTGGATCCAAAAAGCCCGCTTGGATTATCAGCATTTGCAGATGCTATCGAGGAGTTAAAAGATTTGGATATAGCATACAGCCGGAATGCAGAAGAAATTTTCGACAGCAGGCGATTGGTAATGGTGGACGATCGGTTGGTACAGAAGCCGGCATACAGGGATGAAAAGGGCGTGACTGTAAGACAAAAAGTGAAGCTGCCTAAGTTTTTTAGAGCAATGTCCGGGATGGACGCGGAAGAAACATACCACGAAGTCAATCCTCAGCTCAATACAGATGTAAGAAAAAGTGGAATCAATCAGCAGCTATCCCTTACCGGAGTAAAGTGTGGATTCTCAAACGGTTATTTTGTTATAGATGAAAAAACAGGAATGATAACAGCAACACAGGTGGAGTCAGATGATAGACGTACTATTCAGCTCATTAAAGACGTACGGGATGCAATGCAGGACTGCCTTGATGATTTGTTCTATGCGCAATCTGTATTTGCGGATTTGTACGGTCTTGCACCGGTTGGTGATTATGAGCCACAGTATGACTTCGGGGACATTACATACAATGAGGAAGAGGACAGAATGAGAAACCTCACACTCGCCAACTCCGGATACATTCCAAAGTGGCAGTATTTGGTCAGATTCGAAGGGTATTCAGAGGAAGATGCAAAGGCGGCTGTTGCAGAAGCAAGCGGATCACAAGAAAAAGGATTATTCAACGAGGAATAGACATGCAGTATAACCAAACTGTGGGATGCGCAGATATCCACATAGACACCAAAAGAATAGATAATAATATACGGAATGCACAGAAACTGTTGAATATGCAGGTGGTTGCAGACTGTGACGAGTACATACCAATGGCGCAGGGAGCCTTGCGTGGATCGGCAAATTATCCAGATGGAATATATGGCGGACAGGTGGCATGGAATACCCCATATGCACATTACCAGTATATGGGGGAGCTGTACCTCACGGAAGACGGCCGATCTTTTGCGAATAAGGGAGAACGGAAGTACCCTACAGGGATGCCACTTGTACAACATACTCCTGGAACTACAGACCATTGGTTCGAGCGGGCGAAGGAAACACACGGAAAACAATGGCTTGAACTGGTAAAACGAGAGGCAGGAAAAGGATAGATGCTTACACCAGATTACTTTTATGGAAAATCTGACAAGTTAATAGAGATGTACCAGGAGTTGGAAGATTGGATTCTGCAGGACATTGCCATGCGCCTGGTGGAATCAGAGAGCCTATCCGGAACCGCAGACCGCGAACTGTGGAAACTGCAACAGATGGGATTGCACCGACAGGAGATTGTAAAACGCATTTCGGAGTTGACGGGCAAGAGCCGGAATGAAGTGCGCCGGTTGCTACGAGAGAGTGTGCTTACTTCGTTTTCGGACGATAAGGGTGTACTTGAACGACTGGCAGATGTGCAGCCGCCACTGCAGAATAACATGGTGATCGCTGCCATGAATGCGGAGATGATGAAAACATTCGGAGAGTTGAGCAATCTTACAAACACAACCATAGACCAATCGCAACGGGATCTGCTGAATCTTCTGAACGAAGTGGATTTTCGTGTGGCAAGTGGGTTGCAGTCCTACAGTAGTGCAATCTGTGAGGTGTTAGATCGGTATGCAGAAAACGGTATGCGTGTGGATTATCCAACCGGTTCCCGGAGATCGTTGGAAGCAGCCGTGCGATGTTGCATTGTAACATCCATGAACCAGACAGCTGCACAGGTTACGAATAAGTATATTGTGGAAGCTGGGGCAGAATATGTTCTGGTGTCCGCGCATATGGGCGCCCGGCATGACAAGATCAACCCTACAGGATTGCAGTCACATGATTGGTGGCAGGGGAAAGTATACAAGATTCGCGGTGCTGATCCGGATACAGCGAATCTACTTGAATCTACCGGGTATGATATAGATCTGCAGACCGGAGAGGGACATGTGGTTAATCCTCTGGGATTGCACGGGTATAATTGCCGACATTCGCATAAACCGTGGCACAAGTCCTTGCGCAATCCATATGTGGATGAAAACGGCAATCCGAAGATAGATATCCATGAGAGCCAAGAACTGTACGATCTGCAGCAGAGACAGAGAGCGATGGAGCGGGCAATCAGAAAGACCAAACGCCAGCTTCTTATGAAGGAACAGGAGATGAAAGCATTTCCGGATGATCTGAATCTGCAGAGCGATTATGATAAGTTATCTTCAAGGCTTCGTGATCAGAACCGTGCATATGGCGTATTCTGTGCGGAGAATGGCTTACAGAGACAGTATGATCGTGTTAAGGTTGCCGGATTCAAGAAGCCGCAGGCGGCAAAGGCAAACGGCAGAGCGACGGCATACAAGAATGAACAGTATGCATCGTATGAAGCAAATCTTGGTAAGAATATGGTTAGCAAATCGGAATTCACGAGGATAATGTCAGATCGGTCGGAAAAGAAATTATTTACTCATTATTCAGAGGCCGTAAAGAGGGGCGATGTGTCACCATTGGCAGATTATGGCATGTACCGAAAGACAGCTATGGAATTACAGGATAAATGTGTTGGACTTACTACTTCAAATGGTATAAAATTAAAAAGAAGATCCCTTCATTGTATAGATAGGGTTATTGGATCTGTTGAACAGCGGAGAAATGGCATTACAGTGGATGATGTTGTAAAGGCACTTACATCACCAGAAGCAGAAATTAGACCGGTGAGATATTCCGGGACGTCGGCAAGTCAGAAATTTATATACAAAAATGCAGAAGTAACAATCAATCCGGTTACTATGACTTTGATTCAGGTAAATCCACATCACAGGGAGAAATGATATTATGAATATTGCAAAAAAAGATATAGAGACATTAGAAAAATATATCCTGAATATACATGAAATGTTATCTGTTAAAAGCGTCACAGATATTTTGGAGATGATAGATGACTTGATTATCGACGATATTCTGGAGCATGAGGATGAGCCGAGTAATACCGGCAGGGAATTGCAACTGATTTATGATAGAATTCAAAGAGATAATTGAGAGTTTGGTACAAATCCAAGTCGGATATGATGTATGATAATAATACAGATGGATTTCTTCTCATTGGTCATCTGCTAAACCTCCTTTTTATTCATAAACTCGTTAAAAGCGTCTTGAAATACAGGCGCTTTTTGCGTGTCAAAATTGGTACAAATCTTTTATAATCCTGTGTTACAATAAATTTAACAAATAAACAAGCACCGGACGGAGAGTAGGAATCTGTTCGCTACCCTACAACAATTATAGGATGACCGATATGGCACGTCCTGTTTTGGGCGTGCCTTTTTATTTGTTTTTTGCCAGCTATGGAGTAAATAGCAACTCACTTGTGCCGGACTGACCGGAGCAACAACTTGGAAAGAGAGAGGTAAGAGACATGGTAAAGATTATCAGCGAGTTGGAAAAAATTGGGTTTGAGATCACGGACGAACAGAAGGAATCTATCAAGAAGAGTATTGGTGAGGAATTGTATTCCAAGCAGGAACTTGATAAGAAGATCTCGAAAGTTGAAACCGAGCGTGACAACTACAAAAAGCGCGCAGATACCGCGGAGGACACCTTGAAAGGGTTCGAGGGCAAAGATTTTGACGAAATCACGAAAGATCGTGACGAGTGGAAAAGAAAAGCGGAACAGGCAGAAAAAGATTTCAATGCCAAAATTGCCGAGCGCGATAAAAACGATTTGTTGGAAAAGGCTTTCAAGGATATTAAATTTTCTTCTGAATCTGCAAAGAAAGCTGTTATGGCAGACATTGCAGCAAGCGTGACGGTGAAGGATGGGAAACTGATCGGTTTTAATGATTTGCTGGATGAAGCAAAAAAGAATGATGCAGGCGCATTTATTGACGAGCAGAGCCGGCAGAGCGATCAGAATCAGGCAACATTTACTACACCGATGGGAAGCGGCACTCATACCGAGCCGATTACTGGTGATCCGAATAAGATGGATTTTGCTACGTACAAGAAGTGGCGTGAGCAGAATCAATAATTTTTTGAGGAGGAATATTATGGCAAACGAAATTTTAACACCGCAGATTATTGCAAATGAAGCATTGATGGTACTGCAGAGCAACCTTACAATGGCGAATCTTGTACATAGAGATTATTCCAGTGAGTTTGTAAAGGTTGGAGATACCATCACTGTACGAAAACCGGCTACGTTTGTGGCTAAGAACTTTACGGGACAGACAGAAGCGCAGGACATTACAGAGGGTTCTGTAACCGTTAAGATGGACCGATTCAGAGATATCACGGTCAATGTTGGGTCTAAAGAAATGACATTAGACATTAAAAACTTCTCTGAGCAGGTGATAACACCAGCAATGCAGGCTATGGCACAACAGATTGATGCGGATCTTCTGGCAGTAGGCATTTCTAAGGCTGGAAAGAAAGCAACTGTATCTAAGACACCGGCCATTACGGATATCGCAGGCGTAGGTAAAGCACTGGATCAGGCAAAAGCCCCACGTACAGACAGACGATTAGTCCTTCCGCCGACTATTCTGTACCTGTACAACACACTGGACAATTTCGCAAAACAGTGCTACAAGGGCGATTCTATTGCCTTGAAAGAGTCTGAAATTGGCAAGGTTTACACCTGCGAAACTTTCATGTCGCAGAACTGCCCGGAAAATCAGAATGATAAGGCAGGAACAGCTACTTCATACAAAGTAGCAGGAACCAAGGATGCCACTCAGTTCACAGTATCTTCTGGAAAGGCAGAAACCGCAACCATTAACAAGGGAGATCAGCTGATTGTTAATGGATATCTGTATACTGTTACCGACAATGTGACACTTTCCGGTGGTGCTGGAACTGTAAAAGTGGATCAGAACATTCCGGAAACTGTAGCTGAAACAGACGCGTTTGTCGTAAGCAAGGCACACGCTCTTGGATTCCACAGAAATGGTCTTGCACTTGTAACACGTAACCTTGAACTGCCGATGGGCAACAAGAACGCTTACATTGCATCTGCCGATGGCTTGGGTGTTCGTGTTGTATTCGATTACGACTCTGACCATAAGCAGGACAAGATCTCTTTTGATATCATTTACGGCATCAAGGAACTCAACGAGAACCTGCTTGTTGACTTTTCATAAGGAAAGGGGATTTCTGATGGGATATACCACATATGACTTCTACAAAGAAAAATACTATGGGGATTCTATCAAGGAATCCCTTTTCCCCAAGTGGGAAGACCGAGCCGCCGATAAGTTGGATCAGCTGACCTACAGGCATATTGATGATACTGCAAAGGAAGAATTTGACGAGCAGATTCAGAAAGCTACGTGTGCGCTTGCAGATCTGCTCTATCAGATCGACTACAAGACGGCTCATGCGAATGATCCTAAGAATGGCAACGTCAAGTCGATGTCCTCCGGCGGTCAGTCTATCAGCTTTGGAAGCAACGAGACACTTGTTGATAAGGTGCTGGGAGATAAGGTGGCACAGAACCGGTTGTGCTACGACACGGTATGTGAGTATCTGTCCGGCACGGGATTGCTTTATGCGGGGGTGGAGTGATGGGACTTGGATTGTTTTACAACGACACGGTGACGCTGTTTAACTACTTCTGCGATCCGGACACCGAGGAAGAGAAGTGCTATCTGACCTTATTGGAGAATGTGAACCTTGTGGAAACCAAGGGCGCGAATGTAACCAAGAGCGGCATGGATAGCGCGGATGCAGTAAAGCTTTTTGTTGACTTGGGGAAGATACCTAAACCATACATGGAGCCGAAAGCGTGGGATGCTCTTCCGGACGATGAAAAGCCAAACTATATCACGTTCCACCCGACAGATGATTTTTTCATCAATGGCGATCATATGGACTTGGAGATTCCTGATTCCGGCATTTACGAATGGGCGCACGACAATCTGGATTCTGTATACAAGGTGACAACAGTTGATAAATATGAGTATGTGATGCCGCATTTTGAGGTTGGAGGTGTGTGATGGAAGAGATAGAGAAACTTACCATAAAAGACGCGGAAAGTGCGCAGAATGCGGTGCTGGATCTGATTTTGCAGTATCCGAACTTTCCCAAGACGTTTAAGGCAAGCAATAAAAACGTGAAGTGGAACAGTATCAGTGTTGATACTTCCATCGGAATTTACCCACTGTCCGGTGCGCGGTACATAAAGAAATATGTGAGTGGCAGCTATACAGCACAGATGCCATTCCAAATTGTATACCGCAGTTCTCCAACAAGCAACAAAACATCCATTGATGCACAGATGGTTCTGGAGAATTTGAGCAAATGGCTGGAAGATACCGGGATTGAATTTGCTGATCCACACATGACATTACAGGAAATTACCCGTACATCTGTAGTCCTGCCAATCATGCGGGATGAAAAGCAGATGGGATACGGCGTAAATATGCAACTTATATACTTTTTTAAAAAATAACAGGAGGAAATATACATGGCATTAGATCGTACCAACATGGTGTCCTTATTAGACATCGGAACGCTTACAGGCTCTGCAGAGAAAATTGCGGAGATGGGCGATGGATTCACAGAGATCACAGAAGATCTGGGACCTAACACAGAATCTAAACAGTATGTAAACATGAAAAATGCATCTAACACGGTAAAGGGATATGCGCTCTCCATGACGCCATCCCGTGAATATCTGTCTGATGAGATGCAGAAATGTATTGACACGCTTTTTAAAACTCTGCCTACTGGTGAGAAGTGCAATACAAATTATTACCGTTTCTACAAGACAGATATTACAGGTGGAACAGGTGATTGTATGCGGTTTCCTGTGACGGTGTGCCCGTCCAGTACCGGTGGCGCCGGAGGGGATGCACATACATCCTCGATCCAGATCAACGGGAATGGAGATCCGGAGCTTGGAACAATCACTATCGGTCCGGATGGCTCTTTCACTTGGAAGAAAAAGGATGCTGATTAAAAATAGGTGTTAATTAAAATTAACATATTCGGGGTGCGTACCTCTCTTTCGCGCCCCGGATTAAGAGAGGATGGTAATTTATGGCAGATATTAAAAATATTTCTTTTGATAATGGAATTAAGAAAATCGAAGTGAATGACGTGGACGGGAACCATATCACAACACTTTTGATCAATACGGCGGATGCGGCCACAGTAAAGAGATTTGTGGAGCTGGCCAATAATCTGGAAGATGTAGTCAATTCCGGCGAGGATAAGATTGCAGTCTACAAAGAAAAGTACAAGGAATACGAACATAAAGAGTTTGATGATCTTCCGGACGATGTGAAAACGAATATTATCGTGGATGCTTCGAACATGCACATTGGTATTCTGGAAGGAATGATTCGGGAAATTGATGCACTGTTTGGAAAAGATACCATTAAAAATGTTTTCCATGAGTGCTATGAACTGAATGAGAATTTCGTGCCGGATGAAGATGCTCTGGTAGATTTCGTGAACACTGTAATGCCGGTGATGAACGAATTGTTTAAGACGAGAACAGAAGCAATCCACAGGAAGTATTCTCCGAACCGTAAAGCACGGAGAAACAGACACAACAAGAGCAAAAACCAGTTAATTCAGGAACATAAGGACGCAAAGAAGAATGAATAATGTTTTTCTTGATGATCTGCCAGAAGAGTGGCACGGGTACAAAGTGAATACAGATTTTACGATTGGCATCCAGATGCTGCAGGCAAAATATGATTGCGCACTGACGGATTACGAGAAAAGCGATATGTTCGTGTGGCTCATGTTTGCAGATGCGGATGAGAACGGGGAAGAGTATCTTCGGGATCATCCACAGGGACAGGATCTTGGCGAATGTGTAGAGTGGTTCCTTTCCGGATGGTTCCATGATAACCCGGACCCGGACGGGGACAAGACACGCGTGGTTGACTACGATGTTGACCAATGGCGCATCTATGCTGATTTCCGGCAGATCTACGGAGTTGATCTTGCTACCACGGATATGCACTGGTGGATGTTCTGCGGTCTGCTTTGGAATATGCCGTATAAGCTATCCAGCTTTTTACAGGTGGTATCGAAGCGACAAGAGAAGCCGGACAACAATACATCGGCAGAATATCGCAAGGCATTGCGCAAGGCACAGAAGATCTATGCATTGGATCAGCCGGAAGAAAAGAGAGAGTACACAGCAGAAGAAAAAGCCAAAATTGACGATTATGATAACATGATTGCAGAAATTCGCGGCAGAAAGTAGGTGAGCGGATGGCAGATTATGATGGCAGCATAAGAATAAACACACAAATTGATACGAAAAACGCATCCAGCCAGATGCTACGTTTGGAGAACCAAATTTCCAAGGCTGCCAAGAAAGCGGCAGATCTTACCGAAAAGATGCGGCAGATGGAAAACCAGAAGATTCCCACAGAGGAATATAAGAATATTACAGATGCGTTACATAGATCCACTGCTGAATTTGATAAACTATTACAGCGGCAGCAGGAAATGATTGCACGCGGAAAAACATCTGGTGCAGCATGGGATTCGCTTGATCGTAAAATTGAAGAGGTTGGAGCCGATATTCGAGCCGCTGAAAAATACCAGTCAAAAATGGCAAAAGAAGGTACGGCATATCTGGATAAGGGCGCAATCCGCGCAACTGATGCCTATAAGAAGATGGAAAACCAGTTGCACGAGACGAATGACCAGATGAAAACACTTGCGCGCAGACAAGAAGAATTGGCTGCGAAAGAGAATAAGGTTTCCGGCAGTGCCAAGAGCGCAGGAAAGAACACTGGAAACTGGCTTGACAATTTTTCGGGAAAAACCAGAAAAGCAAGCGGTTTGGTAAGTACCTTCGCGTCCAGGATTAAAGGAGTTGCGCTTTCCTTGTTTGTATTTAACTGGATAACCCAAGGATGGAATGCCATGATTTCTGCCGTAAAAGACGGTACCCAGAACATGGCAAGGTATTCCAGCGATGTGAATGCAAAAATGTCGGCTCTTGTGAGCGCGGTAGCAACTCTTAAAAATGCATTCGGGGCGTTAGCCGCTCCGATTATCAGTGCAGTCGGACCGGCACTCACATACCTTATAAATATGCTTACAGCTGCAATCAATAAGGTAAACCAGTTTATATCAGCATTGACAGGAAAAAAGACTTGGACGAAAGCCACTACCCAAACGAAGAATTATGCAGCTGGACTTGATGCAGCCGCCTCGAAAGCAGATAAGGCTACGAAGGCGGCGAAAAAATTAAAAGGACAGCTACAATCGTTTAATGAGCTGAATGTAATAGATTCCAATAAAGATTCCGGCTCTGGTGGCTCCGGTGGTTCTGGTGGTTCCGGTGGCGGCGGTGGAGTAGGCGATCTGTATGAAGAGGTGCCAATTGACCAGAATATTGCTGATCTTGCGGACAAAATCAGAGAAGCAATTAAATCCGGAGATTGGGAAGGCCTTGGAGAGACTATAAGGCAGGAAATCACAGATACCATAGGGAAAATTCCGTGGGATAAAATTTACACGAAAGCTGAAAATTTCGGAAAAGATTTTGCAGAATTTCTAAATGGATTATTCTCAGAGGATAAAAAAGGAAATAGTGTATTTACAGCAACCGCAGACGTTATCGCAAAGTCGTTGAATACAGCAATTTTTGCATCAAAAGGATTTACTGATAAATTTAAATTCAAGACATTTGGGAAAAATATGGCTCATGGATTCAATGAATTCTTTCGTGAATTCAAGTGGAAGCAATGTGCAGAAGCAATAAACGGATGGGTTGATGGATTCTGGCAGTTTGTGATTGGATTTTTCAGTGGACTAAGTTGGAAAGACATTTTTAACGGATTGAGTACATTCCTTAGTTCGTTAAGTTCTAAAAGCATAGCCACAATTCTTGGGGCTGCAGCTATAAATAAATTTGGAAAATCAATGGGTAAATCCTTGAAGAAATCTGTAAGCGATTACTTCAAGGACAATGGTTTAAATTTGACACTTAAAGATGCTGCTCTTGCTATAGGAGTAATGACAGTTACTTTTACCGTATTAAAGTTTTTAGATGAAAATGATATTCCGTCAAAGATTATTAAGTGGATAAAAGATTTGCCAAAAAAGATTATGGCTCCGTTCGGAAAATCTAAAGGGTGGGACGGAAAAGAAATGAAATTATCCATTCCGATTTCGGCTGTATTTGATAACATTTCCTTTAAATTAAAACACATTAAAATGAGCGATATTCTCGAAAATGTGTTTAATTTTGATGAAGCTGGCGGATTCTTCTCGGAAATGAAGAAAAATTTTGAAACGGCATTTGATGGAAACCGGAAAGACATAATGGATATGGGAAGCTATATCTTTGAGGGCATTATGGATGGATTTGCCGGAGCTATTGCAGCCATTGCAGAACCGTTTGTTGATTTCTTTAATTGGGTTGTTAATGGAATAAAAGATGCATTCGGTATCCATTCTCCTGCGAAAAAAATGAAACCACTCGGAGCAAATATTTTCCTTGGTGTAATTGATGGTTGGAAAGAAAAGATAAAATCATTTAGCTTTTCGAAGCTGGCAAAGGAAGCTCTTAAGTTAATCCAAAAAGGATTTAATGGTGCAAAATCTGTAGTAAATGTTGCGATTTCTTTGATAAAAAAAGGCTGGACTACATTAAAGAAATTTGTCGGAGAAATAGGGGCGAAAGCTTTTTCTCTTGCAAAAAAAGGCTGGACTACAGTATCAAAATTTGTTGGAGAGATCGGTAAAAAAACATTTTCTCTTGCAAAAAAAGGCTGGACTACAGTATCTAAGTTTGTTGGAGAAATTGGTAAAAAAGGCTTTGGACTGAAAAAGGATGGCTGGACTACCTTAAATAAGTATGTAGGAAAGCTGGATAAAGTAGCCGTGAAATTATATAAGAGCGGTTGGAAATCAATAAACAGCTTTGTGGGAACCACGGTAAAAGTTGGAATCCAGTTGATAAAAGATGGATGGAGCAGTTTTAAGAACTGGCTTGGAATTGGAAATGATAATTCTTCATCGAAGAAAAAACCATCTAAGAAAGCTGGCGGCGGCATCTATACCGGTGGAATGTGGCATAACATAGCACATTATGCAGTCGGAACTGAGAACGCACCGGCAGGACAGCTTTTTATCGCGCGTGAAGCAGGACCGGAGCTTGTCGGAACAATTGCAGGACATACGTCCGTTATGAACAATGACCAGATTGTGGCATCTGTATCGGATGGAGTTGCGCGTGCGGTACGATCCGTAATGGCAACCGGGAACCAGAATGTAAATGTTCTGTTTAAAGTGGAAGGAGATCCGAATGGAATCTTCCGTGTGACGCAGCAAAAAGCCAATGAATACTACCGGGCAACCGGAAACCCAGCATTTTTATTTTAGGAGGTGGATTGAATGGGATACGGCGGTTATTTAATTAAAGTCGGGAATTATACAGTCCCATTTGACTGTATACTGGCCAGCACATTTCAGTCCCCTCTCCTGGGGCAGGACAAGGATTCCTACAACGACGATAATGGGGTATTACATAGAACCGCCCTGAAAAATCAAGTGATTAAAGCGGAGTGGCAGACACCGGAAATGGATGAAAAGAAATTTGATGCGTTTATGAAAAACATAAACAGCCAGTATGTGGAACAGCGGCGGGAGAAAAAGTGCCTGGTGACAGTTTGGTGTCCGGAGATTATGCGGTATGTGACGATGCACTGTTATGTGCCTGATCTTACACCCATTGTGGCGTATGCAGATGAAAAGAAGATCGAATATGATGGCTGGCGAATAGCTTTTATCGGATATGGCGGTGCGATTTTATGATAAGTGGTAAAAACAAGGAGCTTTATTATGCAAGCTCAATTGATAAGCAACTTAATATAGAAGTAATCGGAACAAAGCATGTGATTGACAACTCCACGAGAGAGCAGGACACATTCACATTGACCGAAACTCTGAATGACGGCACGGAACTGAAATTCGGTTCTTGCTTGCCGAACCAGATTTCTTTTACCGGACGTGAGGTACCAATTGCCACAAAAGGCATGAAGCTACGTGTGACGGAAACTCTGGAAGGGAATGAGAATGATCCGTTTGTGTATGGCACATATACGGTACAGTCTGATACCCCGACCGCTGATCGTACCAAGCGGCAGATCGTTGCCTATGATGCCATGTATGACATAATCAACGCAGATGTGAAAAGCTGGTATGATGGATTGACATTTCCAATGACCCTTAAACAGTTTCGTGACAGTTTTTTTATGCATCTCGGCATCGAACAGAAAGAGACAAGCCTTGTCAACGATTCCATGACAGTAAACAAAACGCTGGTAACTACACAGTCCGATGATTCCAGTGTGACTGCAGAAGCTACGATAAGCGGCAAGACAATCATCGAAGCGATTTGTGAGATCAACGGGGCATTTGGCAATATCGGGAGAGGCGGCAGATTTGAGTATGTGATTTTAAAGGCGATTACATCTGCATTGTATCCGGCAGAAGATCTGTATCCACGGGAAGATCTCTTTCCATCGGATGCAAACACTGAAAGTATGACTGGGCATTATATCACATTTGACTATGAAGCGTTCCAAAGCCAAGCAATAACACAGTTGGAGATTCGGGCAGATGATTCTACTGCTGGGGCTATTGTGGGAACATCTGGAAACAATTATGTTATTTCCGGCAACTTCCTTATAAGCGACAAGACTGGGGCTGAAATGAAGCAGATTGCGAATAATCTGCTGCCGGTAATTGCACAGGCAGCATACACCCCGATAAAGAGCAGCGAATGTGTGGGGAATCCGTGTTTAGAGTTGGGAGATCCAATCCGGTTTAATACGAGCCGGGAGATTGTGGAGTCTTATATTCTGCAGCGAACCCTTACTGGTGTGCAAAGCAAGCGTGACGCGATCTTGTCTACAGGAACAGAAAAACATGCCGTGCAGAACCAAACCACGCGTGAAACGGTCGAGTTATTAAAGAGACGAACACATACTCTGGAGGAAACTGCCGATCATCTGTTATCAGAGTATGGGGACTTAGAAAAAAATACCTCTACGAGATTCGAACAGACGGATGAATTGATTGCTACAGAAGCAAAGCGTGCTACAGATGCAGAGGGCAAATTGGAATCTTCGTTTAAAGAAACCGCCGATTCTATTCAGATGGAAGTGAGCAGAAAGGTCGGGGAAGATGAAATTCGAAGCAAGTTTGCCATGAGCCCGGAAAATGTAAACATTGAATCCGGACAGATAAACTTTAAGTCAAACACGCTAACCATTGATTCCACGAATTTCCGGCTTGATGAATATGGAAAAGTGACCATCGTGGATTCACTGGATTTTGATTCAACAGCACTTGGCGATGATATTGCAATTATCGGGCTTGACGGAAGGGGCAGACCCATGCTGCAAAACATACGCATTGACCTAGACACTGTAACAGATCAGAATGGGGAAGTCATAGGGGATCATGCGAGCACGGCAGACCATGCAACATCTGCAGATTCGGCAACGACTGCAGAAAGCGCAAGACAGTGCATCATGGCGTCGACAGCATATTATTTAAAAGGTATTGGAGTAAGTGATTACGTACACATTTCAGACAACGGAAACTTAATTCCAAGTTCTAGTTCTGTGTATTGTGGAACTACACCCAATCCATTTGCTGGTGGGTATTCTTCCGGTGGTTGGAAAACAACGTCTGACCGCAGAAAGAAAAAAGATTTCCGAAAGCTGTTAGAGGATGATCGGTTTGAAAGATTTTTCGAGTTGTTACAACCGATGGAATATCGGCTTATAGAAAATGATGAGAAAATGCACATGGGATTTGTTGCACAGGATGTCGAACAGGCAATGACGGATTGTGACATATCTGAAAATGAGTTTTACGGACTGGAACATGCGGTATTCTCCGAAAAAGATTTTGAATCTAATGAGGAATGGGAAAAATTCTTAGAGCAGAATGGTGGCGCAAATGATATGTATACATTGTGCTATCAAGAGTTTATTGCGCTTAACACTGCCATGATACAGAAACTGCAGAACAGATGTAGTGATTTTGAACAAAGATTATCAGCGTTAGAAAGGAGTGTGAACCATGCAGAAAATTTATAGCCGGACATACTGGGAGAATTTTCCAAGCGAGAATACAGCTATTGATGCCATGCGGTTAAATAATATGGAAGCCGGCATTGATAACCTGGATGATCGTGTGGTTGCTATGGATGCATCCAAGGTTGATCTGACAAGGGCTAACGAACTTGTAAAGGAAATCCTTTGGGATGAATCCAACGGTACGCTGACTGTGGTAAAGATGAACGGTTCCAAGGCTGTTATCGATACAAAATTAGAAAAGTTGGCGGTCAACTTCAAGTATAATCCGCAGACACAACAATTAGTAATCACGCTTGACGATGGCACAGTGCAGAACGTGGATTTATCTTCGCTGATTACAGAATATGAATTTCTTGATTCCGATACGATCGCATTTGAGATTACAGACGGCAAAATCAAAGCTATCGTAAAGAATGGTTCCATTACGGAAGATATGCTGCAGCCGAACTTCTTGGCAGATGTTAAAGTTGAAGCCGAAAAAGCGAAAGCATCAGCATCCGCTGCGGATGCGTCAGAAAAGGAATCCACGGTACAAGCTAATCTATCCAAAGAGTATGCGGATAAGGCCAAGGAATACAGCGATAACATTGATAAAAAAGCTCATCTGGCAACATTTGATGTGAATGAGGACGGCGAGCTGATCTATACAGATAACACAGCAGATGTGTTTACCGTTGATGATGACGGAAATTTGAATTGGGAGGTGGCTTAAATGGCTATAGCAGGAAGAGTAGCAATCGTGCCAAAAGGCGATTGGAGCGCAGATGCTACATATAAGAGATTGGATGCAGTGACTTATAACAATACGCTTTATTTCGCAAAAAAGGAAGTGCCTGCAGGAACGGCAACAAGCAATACGGAATATTGGTCGAAGTCGATTGTGGGTGGTGCCGGTGCAATCGCAACGAAAGAGGATGCCGGGATTGTGAAACCGGCAGACGGACTTTCGATTGCAGAAGATGGAACCCTTAAGGTAAGCATTGATGGCACGACTCTTACAATGGATCAGGTCAACAATGTAATCAAGTTGGCGGATACGCTAAAGGATAAAATCGGAAGCGCACTGCAACCGGAAAGTATCGTAAATAACCAGGTAACAACAGAAACCGGGTATGCGCTAGACGCTAGACAAGCTAATCCGAATCTGGATGGTACGCTTGCAAAGCAGATAAGCGATTTAAACGGCAGTCTAAATAGTAAGAAAATACCATCATTTGGCATCGAAAACATATTTACTGGAAACCCGTTTTGTATAGTCAACAATGGTTCCGATGTAATAAGTGTACAAACCGATTGGGATATAGACAATGGCGGCTATAGGGTCAAAAACATAAAGTATCCTGCAGGAACGGCTACTAATCTTACGGTCTCATTATCGTTACCTGCTAATAGCATTGTTATTGTTGATGTAAATACACTTAATGGAGAGAATATTGATATACAAGGTTCACTAATTCGATGCAATTTGTCAAATAGTGCATCAGTATGGAATCTATCCATTAGATTCACAGGACGTACAAGTCAGACATTATCTGATATTAGATATATGCCGTTAGTTATCCACTTAGGTTAAAGAAAGGAAGGTAATAAAAATGGACAAAATTATCCTGAAAAACAAAACAGAGTTCGAGGTTGCTGAAGGAGCGAGTCTCGGCAATATTCAGATTCAGTCGAAAGACTTTGATGGAATTAAAGCAATCACGGATGCTTTTACTGCAGACAACCTTGCGGAAGTCGCATTTACACACAATGATGAGGTATCTGGAAAGTATACCGATCTGAAGTGTGATGGGTTTACATACGCACCGAATACGGACGAGGCAGGTAAGGAAGATGGAACTTACACGGTTACTATCAGGCTGCGGACAAAGACGGAAATGGAAAAGGCAATTGATGAGCTTAAAGCAGGGCATGAAGCAAACGCAGAAGCAATCGAAGAACTGGCAAGCATTGCCGCAGAAAGTGAGGTGTAAGACATGGTTAAGTTTTATGTGCGCAGAATCTTGGTAGACAAGAAAATGACAATTGATGATGTACCGGAGAGATGGCGCGAAAAGGTGCGAGCAGAAATTGAAAAGGCAGAGCAGACAGCGTAAGGGGCATCTTTGGATGCCCCTTTTAAATTGGTACAAAATCAATCTTGGCATCCATTACAATATAGTTAGGAAACTTCGGAAGGAGTGAAATCATGTGGTCTAAAACTTATAACGAGCGTCGGCTTACCAGAGTTGAAGCGCGTGCTAAATCGAATACACACAGAATCGATAAACTAGAACCAATTGTTGAGGAGATACATACAATGAGTGAAACGATGGTGCAGTTGGTCGAGGAAGTAAAGCATACTAACGAGAATGTGTGCGCCTTGGATGAGAAGATTGATAGCATGGATGCTCGCGTCGATGTTATGGAACGCGCACCGGCAGAAGATGTTAAAAAATATAAGTCAGTCGCTATAACTGCAATCATCAGCACAATTTCCACGGCTCTTGCTATTGGTTTGGTTTCGATGATTGCTCAATATATCAAATAAGAAAGAAGAGGTATTTAATATGAAGAATTGTGTATTTAAAGCAAACGTAGACACTGTTAAATGGTTTAAGGCTGCCGGCATCCGTGCCGTTAAGACAATGGCACAAACTGCTGTTGCAGTGATTGGTACCGCCGCTGTAGTATCGTCCGTGGATTGGAAACTGGTTGTATCATCTGCAATTGTATCAGGCGTGGTATCATTGCTCACCAGTGTAGCCGGCATCCCGGAAGTTAAGGAGGAATAGCATGGCAATTACAAAAGCAATCAAAGCAATTGCAAAGCAGTTGTTTGCGAATCCGAAAAACTATGGAAATAAGAGAAGTTTAAAATCCATCAAGTACATCGTTATCCATTACACTGCCAATGACGGCGATACAGATGAAGCAAATGCGAAATACTTCCATAATAATGTGGTCAAAGCCAGCGCACATTATTTCGTCGATGATGATTCTTACACGAAGTCGGTGCCGCTTAAAAACATTGCTTGGTCCGTTGGTGGGAAAAAATATCCGAACTGTGGGAAGACAGGCGGTGGAAAAAAGTATGGACTTTGCACAAATGCCAACTCAATCAACATCGAGTTGTGCGATACTGTAAAGGACGGAAAAGCTGGAGCGTCAGCAGTAACGATTCAGAATGCTGTTACACTCACGAAAAAACTTATGAAGAAATATAACATCGATAAGGCACACGTTGTCCGGCACTTTGATGTAACTGGAAAAGCTTGTCCGGCATACTGGGTAGATGATAAGAAGTGGAAGAAAGAATTTTTGGACAAGCTATAGTTAGATGACACGAAAGATGACACGAAAATTAATAATCCAATAAATAAGCCGTTCTATAACTTTTGTATGAGGGTTCGACTCCCGTCTAGTCCACTAAAAAGGTGCTTAAATAAGCACCTTTTTATTTTGATAATTCCGTGATATTGATTACAAGATTATCATAAATACATACCTGTATATCATCATCAAAACGGTATTGATCTGACTTTTCTGGGGAATCCGGTTTGGCGGTGCCAAATGAAATTATAGCATAATATTGTGAGTGTTATTTTAGTGGAAAAATTACGAAAAAAGTGATAGCATGATAGCATAGAAAATAACCAAAGATGAAGGAGAAGAAATGTTTCGACTGGTGGCAGATATTACAGAATTAAATATTGATCAGGTAAAGCTTCCGAAGATTCCGGGACTGGGTATGCTGATGAAGCTTCCAAATAAACAAAAAATTTCCATGATTGTCAGTGTTTTGAATGCGCAGAAAGGTCAGTTCCTTCCAAAATGGCAGGAGGCAGTGAATCAGAAGTGGGGGCAGTTGCAACTTTTGGATTATCAGGTGGAACAGCCGGGGGACGGAAGCTGTCTGGCGCGCATCCGGATTGATGTGGGAAATGCGGATTACGATAAAGCGATTGATTCGGTCATTCCGCATGTGTTTCAGGAAAAGGATGTCCATACGGTGCTCGGTGGGGATTATGCCGGATCTGGAAACCTGCAGGAAGTGATGCAATTTATGCACAATGCACCGACGGCGGCAAAGAAGGAATTTTACATTGTAAAGACATTAAGCGTGGAAAAGGAAACAATTGCAAGAAACTTTGAAAACAGTGCGGCTTCCCAGGGAGCGGTACTTCGAATTGGAAGTCTGCGTTTTTTCCTGAAACAATCCTAAAAAGGCAAAGGAACAAAAGATGTTAGGAAATACAAAAGGTAAAATGATTAATCAGTATGTGCCGGATTATGTACTCTATGATCTTGAGACAACCGGTACTTCGAGTAAATATGACGAGGTTATTGAAATTTCGGCTGTCAAAGTAAAAAACGGCGTGGTTACAGAAGAGTTCAGTCAGCTTGTGAATCCGGGCAGACCGATTCCCAGCGCGGCAAGTGCAGTAAATCATATCACGGATGATATGGTGGCGTTTGCACCAATGTTTGATTCCGTATTGCAGCAATTTCTTGCTTTTATCGGAGATGATGTGCTGGCAGGACATAATATCAATCGTTTTGATATGAAATTTTTGTATCGTGATTGTGAACGGTATTTCGGTCAGACACTAACCAACGATTACATTGACACACTGAAACTGGCACGGCTCTGTCTGCCGGAACTTTCGCATCATCGTCTGGGGGATCTGGCACAATATTACGGGATTTCCACGGCCGGGGCACACCGTGCATTAAACGACTGCCGCATGAACCAGCAGGTTTTTGAAAAGCTGGCAAAGGAGCTGGATGGGACTACCGGGCGCAGGATGGAAATAAAAAATTGTCCGGTGTGTGGGCAGCCGCTGAAAAAACGAAACGGAAGATTCGGGGAGTTCTGGGGATGTACGGGATTTCCAAAATGCAGATACACAGAAAATATATGATATATGACGGAAAAACCGTAAGGAGGAGTGTATGAAAACAAGGGAAGAGGCGCTGGCATATGCATTGTCTTTTCCGAAAACCTATCAGGAGGCGCCGTTTCATGATAATAACTGGCAGCTTGTGCGGGTAGAGGGAAGCAAAAAGGCTTTTTTGTGGACCTATGAGAGGGAAGGATACATTAATTTAAATGTGAAAGCGGATCCGCAGTGGCGTGATTTCTGGAGAAGTACCTATGCATCTGTCATTCCGGGATGGCATCAGAATAAAGATCATTGGAATACCATTATTCTGGACGGTACCGTTCCGGAGCAGGAAATCCAGCGTATGATTGCGGAAAGCTATGATCTGGTTACGGACAGTCCGACCAGACGGATTTATGAAGCGGTTAAAAAAATTCCGCGCGGAAAAGTGGCAACATATGGACAGGTTGCGGAGATGGCCGGAAATAAAAAGATGGCACGCGCCGTGGGAAATGCATTGCATAAAAATCCGGATCCGGAGAAGATTCCCTGTTATCGTGTGGTGAACGCAAAGGGAGAATTAGCTGGAGAATTTGCGTTTGGTGGAGAAGGTGCGCAGGCAAGGCTATTGCAGGCGGATGGAATTGCAGTTGTCGATGGACGTGTTGATTTAAAAATCTATGGTATATAAGTCGTTGTTTTGCTGCGTGTTCCGTTCCTCTTGCAAAAATCAAAAGCCTCAGACCATGCCGTGAATCACCAATTTAGAAAAAATTAAGAAAATTGTTAGCAGACATGCTTGACGAGTGCTAAAAACAATGCTATAACAAAACTGAAGCAAAGATATAAGTACGTCTTAGTGGAAAATGCTCTGACTGAGATGGAATGACAGGAAGTGCATTTTAGAAAGCAGTTCCTGTTTTTGTGATTGGTGAGGTGATAATTATGGCAGCAAAAAGAGATTTTTACGAAGTTTTGGGAATAGATAAAAATGCAGACGAAGCAACGATTAAAAAGGCATATCGAAAACTTGCCAAAAAATATCATCCGGATATGAATAAAGGAAATCCAAATGCGGAAAAGATTTTTCAGGAAGTAACGGAAGCTTACGAAGTGTTAGGAGATCCGAAGAAGCGGAAATTGTATGATGAGTACGGTCCGATTTCGCTGGAGGCAGGGTTTGATCCGGAGAAGATGAAACAGGCACAGTACGGGAATCCATTTGGAAATGGAGGATTTTATCAGTCGTATTCTTCCGGAGAACCGGGCAGCGGATATCAGGAGTTCCATTTTGATGGTTCTTCCGATATGGATGATATTCTTGACAAATTGTTTGGAAAAAAAGGTGGATTCCACGGAACCGGAGGTTTTGGCGGAAGAAGCGGATTTGGAAGTACTGGAGAATTTGGCAGTGGTTTTGGCGGAGTACATGAGGAAAGAGGGCAAAATATCGAGACGGAAGTACCGATCAGCTTTGAAGAAGCGGTATTTGGCTGTGATAAAAGGTTTACGCTTTCTTCCAGTGACGGAAAGAGCCAGAACTTTGAAGTGCATATTCCGGCAGGCATTGCAAACGGGCAGTCTGTGCGTCTGAAAGGGAAAGGACAGAAAGGGTACAATGGAAAGGATGGAGATCTGCTGATCAAAGTCAAAGTCGGAGAAAAATCTGGTTACGAGCGAAAAGGCCAGGATGTTTATACGACGGTGAAAATTCCGTATACAACAGCTGTGCTCGGAGGAGAGATAAAGATCCATACGTTGTATGGAGATGTTGTCTGTAAGATTAAACCGGGTACACAGTCTGGGGCAAAAATCCGATTGAAAGGAAAGGGCGTAGCAGCCATGAATAATCCGGCAGTTCACGGAGATGAATATGCCCAGGTGCAGATAGAGGTTCCGACACATTTGTCGCAGACTGCAAAAGAAAAATTACAGGAATATGCACGGGCATGCAGCTGAATGTGAGGTTACTGTTCGCAGGGTAACCTGTGAACAGTAACATGTGAGTGAATAGTAACGATGAAATAACAGAAGATCCCTTGACAAGAGGAACTTTCCATGCTTAAATAAATTTAGTTATATGACTGACGGATAAGTGGAAGAACCACGTGGAGTATAACAAGAGATATAAAGGTGACAGATCCAAAGATTGCACCGCAGATAGAGCGATACATCACAGATGTACCGCAGATAAGGCGATGCTTCAGAGAAGCACCGCAGGGGCCGACCGTCTGGGCACCGCACATTGCAGGGAAATACATGAAATATGTATTTGATTGAAATGTGGGTTCCCGGATGTGTCGGTTTTTATTTATTTTAGGCGTATTTGCGAAAGGAGAAACAAATGCAGAAGGTAGCACTCAGTAAAGAATTAGGCGCAACAACATATCCGGGACGTGGTATTGTGATCGGACGTTCTAAGGATGGAAAGAAGGCGGTAACTGCTTATTTTATTATGGGAAGAAGCGCAAACAGCCGTAATCGTGTATTTGTAGAGGATGGCGAAGGTATCCGTACACAGGCATTTGATCCGTCAAAGCTGGAAGATCCGAGCCTGATCATTTACGCACCGGTTCGAGTACTTGGCAACAAGACGATTGTGACAAACGGAGATCAGACCGATACGATTTATGAGCTGATGGATAAGCAGCAGACATTTGAGCAGGCGCTGCGCACCAGAGAATTTGAGCCGGACGCACCAAATTATACTCCACGTATTTCCGGTATCATGCACATTGATAAGGGTGAGTTCAATTATGCGATGTCTATCTTAAAGAGCAACAACGGAAATCCGGATGCATGCAACCGTTACACGTTTGCATACAGCAACCCGGTTGCCGGAGAGGGACATTTTATCCATACTTATATGGGAGACGGAAATCCACTGCCAAGTTTCGAGGGTGAACCAACCTGGGTTGATATTGATGGAGATATCGATACGTTTACGAAAATGGTATGGGAGAATTTAAATGAGGATAATAAAGTTTCCCTGTTTGTACGTTTTATTGACATTGAGACCGGAAACTATGAGTCAAGAATTGTAAACAAGAATAAATAAAAATAAATAAGAGCGGATTGTTGAAAAAGGAGAAAATCATGCAGGAATATGAATTAAAATACGGATGTAACCCAAATCAGAAACCGGCCAGAATCTATATGGCAGATGGCAAAGAACTGCCGATTAAGGTGCTCTGCGGAAGAGCCGGATATATCAATTTTCTGGATGCTTTTAATGGATGGCAGCTGGTAAAGGAATTAAAGAAGGCAACCGGACTTCCGGCAGCAACTTCTTTCAAACATGTTTCCCCGGCTGGTGCAGCGGTAGGACTTCCGCTGTCTGACGTGGAAAAGAAAATTTACTGGGTCGATGATATGGATATTGAGTTTACACCGCTTGCAAATGCTTATATCCGTGCCAGGGGTGCAGACCGTATGTCTTCATTCGGAGATTTTATTTCCCTGTCAGACATCTGTGATGCAGCAACAGCAAAGGTCATCAAGCGCGAGGTTTCCGATGGTGTGATTGCTCCGGGATATACGGAGGAAGCTTTGGAAATTTTAAAGCAGAAAAAGAAGGGCAATTACTGTGTAATCGAGATTGATCCGGCATACGAGCCGGCTCCGATCGAGCATAAGGATGTATTTGGTATCACATTCGAGCAGGGAAGAAATGAACTTCATATCGGAGATGATTTCTTTGACAACATCGTGACAGAAAACAAAGAACTGCCGGAGCAGGCAAAGATTGATCTGGCAATTTCCATGATCACTTTAAAGTATACACAGTCTAACTCTGTATGTTATGTCAAGGGCGGACAGGCAATCGGTATCGGAGCAGGACAGCAGTCCCGTATCCATTGTACCCGTCTGGCTGGTTCGAAGGCAGATAACTGGTGGCTGCGCCAGTCTCCACAGGTTTTAGGACTGCAGTTTGTTGACGGTATCAAGCGTGCGGACCGTGACAATGCCATTGATCTGTACATGGGTGAGGATTATATGGATGTTCTTGCAGATGGTGCATGGGAGAAGATTTTTAAGGTAAAACCGGCGGTATTTACCGCAGAAGAGAAGCGTGCATGGCTGGATAAAAATACCGATGTGGCATTGGGATCGGATGCATTCTTCCCATTTGGCGACAATATTGAGCGCGCACACAAAAGCGGCGTAAAGTATGTGGCAGAGCCGGGCGGATCGGTACGTGATGACAATGTGATCGAGACATGTAATAAATACGGTATGGTTATGAGCTTTACTGGAATCCGTTTATTCCATCACTAATTTCAAAGGGACAGGATACGGACATGCGGAATCTGTTCGTAGGATCATAAACTCTAAAATCCAAACACAAAAACAGCCATTTGGAAATATCCAAATGGCTGTTTTTGTGTTTGGATGATGAAAAATAAATGAATTTGCGCAAAATGTGGGTTCTATATGCATGAAAAATATACTAAAAAATACGAAAAATATTAAAAATTACACGAAACAACCGATTGCGCAAATAAAAAAGAATATGCTTGGAATTGTGAAAAGTGTGCAAAAAAGAAAGCGAAATATATCAAAATTATACATTGACACTGTGGGACTCTCTTGTTATACTAGAACCATAGAACAACCGATTGCGCAAAAGCGCAGTCCAGAAATAAAATACATCTAGCGGAGGGAGAACGAGATGGACAAATTTATTGTAAACATCATCCATCGCCCGGAGATGGTTCCAGAGTATTCTGCAACCGTGACCGGACAGGGAAAGGAAGAGGATATCGGAGATAAGGCTTTACTTACAGAGTCTCTCGATATTTTCAAGACACAGCAGAGACTGGCACATGAGAATGGCCTGAAAGTTACCATTCAGATGACATATGCTTCTTTGTTTAACGATGAAGCGGTTGAGATCGCAAAACATGATCATGAAGTCTATGGAGACGAAATCGCACTTTCCCTTTTGGGACTGCCTTGCGAAGAGTTCCGTGAGAAATATAAGACAAAAGATTTCTGTATCTGGATGTTTTCCATGGAAGACAAGAAGGCAATCGTTAATGATGTGTTCGAGAAATTCCATGATCGTTTCGGCTTTTATCCGGAGTCAACCGGTTCCTACTATATGGACGCAGAACTGATCAATTATGTGAAGGAGGCTTACCCGTCTGTGAAGTGTGCGGTAGCTACCTGCTGGGAGGAAGGCCCGAAAGCATATCATACCTGTAACAACTCCTGGTATACACTTTTCGATGGCGGCCCATGGGCACCATGGATTCCATCCAAGCAGAATACACATGCGCCGGCAGCAAATCAGGCAGAGGACAGTGGAATCGTAGCTATCCCACACCTTTCCCGTGACCTGATTGCATGTTATGACGGAAACGGATCAAACTTCGGTACACATCCACAGAACGTGCTTCGCGGTATGATTTATGATACAAAGACCTGGGAGTATCCGTATCTGTATAACCTGATCGATCAGTATCGTGATCTGGAAAAATACAACAATGGATATGCTTACAACATGATGTTCGTCGGACCAGGCTGGATGAACAAGATGGGCCGCTGGGAGGCTCCATATGATCTGCTGTTAAAGTCATACAGTGACGGATGTAAGTATTACGGAGATTTGAAGAAAGAGGGCAAGCTGGTAGATATGACCATGTCCGAGTTCGCAGATCACTACAGAAAGAAGAAAGGCATTACCGACGAGAAACGTTATACAGAGCCGGAATGTGCCCTTTGGAGAGATATTTTATACGGATCTGACAAGCAGCTGTTCTGGTACTGCGATCCGTTTATGAGAGCCTGTGTTAATATGGATCAGGGTGGTGCGATTGTTGACCTTCGTCCATATGTTGCAAAATTAAACTGGCCGGTTGGTATCGGAACACCTCATGTACAGGATGCTTCTTATCCATTCCTGATTCAGGAGAAGTACCGTGCCGGATACTTTACACATTACGCAGGAGAAGGAACAGTCAGAAGTGCAAAGCTCTGCTACAAGGGTGAGAAAGTAGATCTGTGCCTCTGCCCGACACATGCACATTTCTCACAGGAAGGCAATACCAGAATCCTGACACTGGATCCGGTAACCATCGAGTTTAATGGACTGACAGTAAAATTACAGACAAAGGAATATTTTGAGGAAGGTTCTTCTAAGATCAAGATCGAAAGAAATATTCTCGAGATGAGTGATCCTGATGCAGAGGTTACCATTGATGAGTACATGGTAGCATGCTACGGAACCACAGAGTATCCGGAAGATATGACATCTGTCGTATTAAAATGCGAAGGTGCAGATGAAAAGACCATTCACTATGCATACAAGTGCCGCAGTGAAGTCCTGGCAGGAGCAACCGCAGTCAGCGCTGTAGTGCCTCCAATCGACACCAAAGTTTCCCTGACTGCTTCTTCTACAGACGCAGAAGGATACATTGAGGAAGGATATGCATTCTCACCAATGTTTAAACTTGGATATAAGAAGACTATTACAGACAAGGAGGTATTTGCAACATGGCTCAACTTGGAAAAGGCAAATTAAATTACAGATGTCCGTCCTGCTTTATGAGAGACCTTGACATCGATATGTTTTACAATAAAGATACAAAGATTTACAGTTGTATCCGCTGCCAGTACAGAGGTACGGAGGAAGACGTTTTAGCGAAAAATGAGATGGTTCGATTCCGTTATGGGGCAATGCATAAGAGATTCGACAAGTTTGATTTCGACTAAAAAGAACGTGCGGCAGCTGCCGCACGTTTTTAATATCAGGGTATAACTTTCAGGGAGTATAATATGCCTATGGGACGAAAACAAAAAGAAACCGTGGAACTGCGTTTTTATGAAATTCCACAGGGAGAACCGGTACTTGCTTTGTTGGGAGAGGAGTGGAACCGGGTATACGGACATGACAATTTTTATCTGCATTTCCATAACCTTATGGAGATTGGAATTTGCAGAAAAGGCGAAGGGGAGCTTATTATAAATGAACACACGTATACCTACCGGACAAATTCTGTCACTCTGATTCCTCCGAATATTCCGCATACAACGATCAGTAATGGAATGGTTCGGAATTCCTGGGAATTTTTATATGTGGATGTCAACCATGTCATGGAGGAACTGTATGGTGACCGGATTGCACAAAAAAATGAGGCTATTGAACTGGTACGCAGATCGGCACATTTGCTGCATGGGAGCGAGTGTCCGGAGATTGCAGAGATCGTCAATGCCATCATCCGGGAAGAAAAAAAGCAGAGTCCGTATTATCGTCAGGTGATCACAAGTTATCTGCATGCGTTGGTGTATGAGATGTTTCGTCTGAATGAAGTACAGACACAGACGAGACTTGAGGCGGCAGGAAGCGGAACAATGCGGCAGATCGCAGATGCACTCACGTTTGTCAATGACCATTATCAGGAAGAGGTAAAAGTGTGCACCCTTGCGCAGGTCTGTGGGATGAGTGAGACATCTTTCCGGAAAGTGTTTGAAGAATATGTGCATATGCTGCCGATGGATTATGTGAATCTGGTGCGTGTACAATACGCGTGTGAACAGATGAAGCATGGCAATGATTCGATGGATGAGGTTGCCAGAAAGGCAGGATTTTCCACAACTTCCACCTTTAACCGGAATTTTAAAAAATTTTTTAATACGTCGCCATACCAGTGGAAGATCAATCCACAGCGGTATGAGCGGAAATTACAGAACTTTCATATTAACGCATTAAAGGGATGGTAAACGTTTTCGAAGAAAAGGAGAAAAGATGAGCAGATTTATTAAAGGAATGGACCTTTCCACATTGCTTGAGTTAGAGCGCTGTGGGGCAAAATATTATGACCATGGAAAAGAGCGGGATATTTTAGACATCATGAGAGATTATGATGTGGACACAGTCCGTCTGCGTCTGTGGAATGACCCGTATTCCGAAACCGGTGAACCGTACGGTGCCGGATGCAATGATCTGGCAGAGACAATTGCCATCGGAAAGAAAGTATCCGATGCGGGATTCGGCGTATTATTAAATTTTCATTACAGTGATTTCTGGGCAGATCCGGGAAAACAGATTAAGCCAAAGGCATGGAAAGATTTTGACGCGGACCAGCTGGAACAGGCAGTTTATGAGTTTACCGAGGATTCTCTGCGCAAAGTACTGGAAGCCGGTGTCAATGTGACAATGATCCAGGTGGGCAACGAAGTGACCAACGGACTGCTCTGGCCGGAGGGATTAAAGCCGAATTATGACAATATTGCAAGATTTATCAGTTCCGGTATCCGGGCATGCCGTGCCGTTAAGCTGGAGATCCCGCTGATGATTCATCTCGACAACGGTGGAAACAATGAGATGTACCGCGACTGGTTCGATCATTATATGGAGCGTGGGGAAGATTTTGATTATATCGGACTTTCCTATTACCCGTTCTGGCATGGCACCCTGCAGATGCTTGAAGACAACATGAACGATATGGCAGCCCGTTACGGGAAGGAACTGATCGTGGCAGAGGTTTCTATGGGATATACCATGGAAGATTACAAGCCGTATGAGAAACTAAAGGACAGTGAGCGAAAGGGATATGCGACAAAGCCGGAACTTGTGGCAAAGATCGAGTATCCGATGACGGTACAGGGACAGGCAGATTTTACGAAGGACTTCTTAAACCGCGTGGCACATGTGCGTGACAACAAAGGTCTGGGATTTTTCTGGTGGGAGCCTGCATGGATTCCGGTACACGGAAGCGGCTGGGCAACGCCGGCATCCTTAAAGTATATGAATGATCCGGGACCATGTGGCAATGAGTGGGCAAATCAGGCATTGTTTGACTACGATGGAAATGTCCTTCCGGCACTGGAAGTGATTCGTGATTTTAGAAAATAAGATATGTAAAAATGTTGCATGAAGGAAGGGGAATGTTGCAAGTTGCGCAAAGCATATTGCAAAGAATTTCCCTTCATGTATAATGGAATTATCAAGAAAACGAACCGCTGCACCAAGCAGCGGATAAACATGTAGAAAGGGAGAGAACAATGATTCAGAATGATGTATTAGCAAAGTTTAAAGAAATCTTTGGCGATGAGGGGGACATCAGAGTATATTTTGCACCGGGACGTGTGAATCTGATCGGTGAGCATACCGATTACAATGGCGGACACGTATTTCCATGTGCACTTACTATTGGAACCTACATGGCAGCAAGAAAGAGAACCGACCGGAAACTGTGTTTTTATTCCATGAACTTCGATGAGCTGGGTGTGATCGAAAGTTCTCTGGATGCATTTACTCCGGACCCGGATGGATTGTGGACCAACTATCCGATGGGTGTTATGTGGGCATTTGAAGGACGCGGCATGAAACTGGAAACCGGTCTGGATATTGCATTATTCGGAAATATTCCAAACGGTTCCGGACTTTCTTCTTCCGCATCCTTAGAAGTGGTTACCGGATATATGTTAAAGGATCTGTATGGTTTTGATGTGACCAATCAGGATCTGGCTCTGATCGGACAGTATTCCGAGAACAATTACAATGGCTGCAACTGTGGAATTATGGATCAGTTTGCATCTGCCATGGGGAAAAAGGACAATGCAATTTTCCTTGATACTTCGGATCTTTCTTTTGAATATGCACCAATCGTACTTGACGGGGCAAAAATTGTCGTCACCAACAGTATGGTAAAACACAGCCTGGTTACTTCCGCATACAATGACCGCAGAAATGAGAGTGCACAGGCACTGAAGGATCTGCAGACCGTTGTGGATATCAAAACGCTTGGAGATCTGACGGATGAGCAGTTTGAGCAGTACAAGGGAGCCATTAAGGATGAAGTTGCCAGAAAGAGAGGCAAACATGCGGTTTACGAGAATCAGCGTACAATCGCAGCAGTCAGGGCTCTGAAGGAAAACGATATTGAAACATTCGGAAAACTTATGAATGCTTCCCATGTTTCCCTGCGTGACGATTATGAGACCTCCTGTCCGGAAGTGGATGTACTTGTGGATGAAGCATGGAAGATTCCTGGTGTGATCGGTTCCCGTATCACCGGAGGCGGATTCGGCGGATGCACGGTCAGTATCGTAAAGGATGCATCCGTGGACGAATTCAAGGAGAAGCTGACAAAGGCATATGAGGAAAAAGTCGGAAAGACACCGGAATTTTATGTGGTTTCCATCGGAGATGGCCCAAGCCGTCTGATTTAAGAACGTATTACATAGGGTAAATGTGTGCGGAGCTGATTGGAACCGCATTTGCCGACAGGCTTTATAAAAAGGAGTACGAGATGATTCAGGAGAACATTTTAGAGTTAGTAAAATATGGTCTGAGCACCGGACTGGTAGATCCGGAGGACAAAGTATATACCATTAACCGCCTGCTGGAGCTTTTTCAGGTAGACGAAATCGAGGATGCGGTATTTGAAAAGGTGGAAAATCTTCCGGCATGGACACAGGAAGAGGCAGAAGGAAAACTTGAGGGAATCCTTGCAGAAATGATGGATTATGCATATGAGAATGGTCTCATGGCAGAAAACAGTATTGTATACAAAGATTTGTTTGATACAAAAATTATGGGATGTCTGGTACCGGAACCAAGCAGTGTCCGCAAGACGTTCCGTGATCTGTATGAGCATACCTCACCGCTTGCCGCAACGGATTATTTTTACAAATTAAGCTGTGACAGCAATTATATCAGAAGACAGCGTATCAAAAAAGACCGCAAGTGGACAACCGACACCGAGTTTGGAACACTGGATATCACCATCAATCTGTCCAAACCGGAGAAAGATCCAAAAGCCATTGCGGCAGCAAAAAATGCAAAGCAGAGCGCGTATCCGAAGTGCCAGCTCTGTAAGGAAAATGAGGGATATGCAGGACGTGTCAACCATCCGGCACGCCAGAACCACCGCATCATTCCACTGACGATTAACAACAGTGACTGGTTTTTCCAGTATTCTCCATATGTATATTACAATGAGCACTGCATCGTGTTCAATTCCAAGCATACGCCAATGAAAATCGAGCGTGCAACGTTTGGAAAACTTCTGGATTTTGTGACACAGTTTCCACATTATTTTGTAGGTTCCAATGCAGACCTGCCGATCGTTGGAGGTTCCATCTTAAGTCATGATCATTTCCAGGGTGGACATTATACATTTGCCATGGCAAAAGCACCGATTGAAAAAGAACTTCAGTTTGAGGAATTTTCCGATGTGAAAGCAGGAATCGTGAAATGGCCGATGTCTGTCATCCGTATCAGCGGACCGGACAAGGAGCGTCTGATTGAACTGGCAGACAAGATTCTCTTAACCTGGAGAGGCTATACCGATGAGGATGCATTCATCTATGCCGAGACAGACGGAGAGCCACACAATACGATCACACCGATTGCACGAAGACGTGGAGATGATTTTGAACTGGATCTGGTACTGCGCAACAACATCACGACCGGGGAGCATCCGCTGGGTGTTTATCATCCACATGCAAAACTGCATCATATCAAAAAAGAGAACATCGGTCTCATCGAGGTTATGGGACTTGCGGTACTGCCTGCCCGCCTGAAAGATGAGATGGCAGAGCTTGCCGATGCACTGGTAAATGGTACAGACTTACGTGCGACAGAAACACTTGCTTCCCATGCAGAATGGGCAGAAGGTTTCCTTCCGAAGTATGATAAGATCACAAAAGACAATGTGATGGATATTCTGCATGAGGAAATCGGTCTGGTCTTTAATGAAGTATTGCAGGATGCAGGTGTGTACAAGTGTACACCGGAAGGACGTAAGGCATTCGAACGTTTTATTGCAGCTGTTTAATTGCGTTCTCTGGCAGATATAAGTTTTCTCAATGTGACGGAAGAAAGCGTATATTCTCTTTCTACAGAAAAATTTGCAAAGCAGCTCTGGCATTGATTTCAGGTTCTTTGTGTAAGGGTTTTCATTTTATGCAATTATCTTTATTCAGTGAGTGCCAGAGCAAGTTGCAAATTTGTTCTTCCGAAAGAAATATACGCCTTCTTCCTGTTGGTTGGAGAAAAGATAATTTGGAAAATGTGCTGGTATCTATACAAAGAAAATTTGCATAAAAGATACCGTTATGGTATCTATACACTTAAAATGTAACATTTAGATACCACAAAGTCTCTATGGAACAAAAATTGCTTCTTCAGGTACCATTTTTTCAAAAAATCGGTATCTGAAGAAGCAATTTTTCTCTTGCAGGTGACATTCCTTTATTTTAGGCATTGAAAATAAGGAAATGTGTCACCTTAATCACTATTTTTTTATCAATAGATCCCATTTACAGAATTTGTGAAAATCGTTCTTTCACTTATCTTTTTTCCAATCAACAGGAAGAAGGGGGACATTTCTTTCGGAAGAACAAATTTGCAACTGCGCCGTAGTTCCATCACATAACGCTAATGGCATTAAAGTAAAATTTTTCAAAAAAGAACCTGAAATCAAAATCGGCGCTGCTTTGCAAATTTTTCTGGAGAAAGAGAATGTCCCCCTTCTTCCGTCGTATCGAGAAAATTTATATTTATACTTGTTATTTATTGGCAAACCCTCCGCATAAGCTTCTTCCGACAGTGGAAGAACGCCGGAAGCAGGAAACAATCCGCAAACAGCCATGCCAGCGGACTGGCAAAACACGCAGCCGTAAATCCGAAGATCGGTACAAAGATCAGACCGATCAATGCGCGGGCAATCATCTCAAATACACCGGCAAATACAGCAAAGCCGGAAAAGCCCATTCCCTGGATAAGAAAACGAACAATATTGACCAGCGACAGAAGCATATAAAAGCAGGTGTTGGTGATCAGAAATTGTCTGGCCTGTGCGACAACCTGTGTGATATTGGCACTGTCCGAAGGATCTATAAACAGATAGATCAGTGGACGTGCAAGGAAAATGATGACAACAAGGATCGCTGCGGAGTAAACTGCGGCAAGAATGATGGCGGATTTCATACCACTTGCCAGACGATCATATTTTCCGGCACCCACGTTTTGTCCACCGTAAGTTGCCATCGTAGAACCGAGTGCGTCAAATGGGCACACCATAAACATCGAAATACGGCTGCCGGCCGTCATGGCTGCCACGGCGCCTGAACCTAAGGTGTTGACAGCAGTCTGCAGAATGACGCTTCCGATGGCGGTAATGGAATACTGCAGACCCATAGGAAGTCCCATAATCAGAAGATTTCTTACATAGGAAGCATCCAGTACCCAGTCGGAGCGCTTCAGGTGCAGAATGTCAAATTTCCGGATGATCACGAAAAGACACAGCACACCGGAAACCGCCTGCGATAAAACGGTAGCAAATGCGGCACCAAAAACTCCCCAGTGCAGACAGATGATAAAGAACAGATCCAGTCCGATATTTAAGACAGCCGCAACGATCAGAAAAATGACCGGCGTGATGGAGTCCCCCAGAGAACGCAGGTAGGAGGAGAGTATATTATAAAGGATGGTGGCTGGTATGCCGGCAAAAATAACAACAATATAATTGTAGGACAGGTCGATAATATCGGAAGGTGTCTGCATCAGCACCAGAATCTGCCGACAGAAAATGACGGTCAGTGCCGTGAGAACACCGCCGATGAGAACCGACAGAATGACGGAATTACCGACATATTTGCGCACACCGTCATAGTCGCGCGCACCGAACCGCTGGGCAACCGGCAGACCGAAACCGTTGCAGATTCCCTGACAGAATCCTATGATCAGAAAATTGATACTTCCGGTTGCCCCAACTGCAGCAAGTGCCGTCACGCCGAGATAGCGGCCGACGATGATGGTGTCCATGAGACTGTAAAATTGTTGAAACAGCATACCGAACAGAAGCGGTACGGCGAAACCGAGAATCAGTTTCATAGGGGAACCGCTGGTCAATTCTTTTGTTGTACTTCTTGCCATAATGATTTACTCCTTTTATATTTTAAACAAAACTGCAAATGCTAGGATATTTTATCACGATTGTGTAAAACTGCAAGAGGAAAAAATGCTGAAATTTCATTTTTTTTGCGTTTTTTTTGCCGCGTCAATTCTTTACATTTGAGGAAGAATGCGGTAGAGTGGTAAGTGACTGTAATATTGTACATATAAAGGAGATTAAAGTTGAAAAACTGGGAAAAAAATATACGTAAGGTTGTTCCCTATACACCGGGAGAGCAGCCAAAGAAATCACAGATCATCAAGTTAAATACCAATGAAAATCCATATCCGCCGGCACCGGGGGTAAAGGAAGCATTGGCACATTTTCATACGGATGATCTGCGGCTGTATCCGGATCCGGTTGTGACGGATCTGGTGGATGGGATTGCACAATTCTATCAGGTAGACCCTTCGCAGGTCTTTGTCGGTGTCGGGTCGGATGATGTGCTTGCAATGCTGTTTATGACCTTCTTTAATTCAAAGAAGCCGATTCTGTTTCCGGATATTACCTATTCCTTTTATGACGTGTGGGCAGAAATGCTTCGCATTCCGTATACACAGATTCCGCTGGATGATGCATTCCGCCTGAATCCTTCAGACTATAAATGTGAAAATGGTGGAATTGTATTCCCAAATCCGAATGCGCCGACCGGGGAACTTCTTCCGGTATCTGCCATCGAGGAGATCATTCAGGCAAATCCGGATGTGATTGTGATCGTGGATGAGGCATATATTGACTTTGGAGGAGAGAGTGCCCTGCCTCTGATTGATAAATACGATAATGTAATTGTGGTACAGACATTTTCCAAGTCACGTTCTCTGGCGGGGTCGAGGATTGGCTTTGCCATCAGTAATCCGACACTGATTAAATATTTAAATGATGTGAAGTATTCCTTCAATTCATACACGATGGATCGTATCACCATTGCTTTGGGAACGGCATCTATCCGTGACCGGGCATATTTTGAGCAGACGACAGAGAAAATCATAAAGACAAGAGAGTGGACCAAAGAGCAGCTTCGGGCACTCGGGTTCGTATTTGGTGATTCCAAAAGCAACTTTATTTTTGCCATGCATCCGGATGTTTCCGGTGTGGAACTGTTTGAAGCACTGAAGAAAAATGATATTTATGTGCGGCATTTTGGTAAGCCGGCACGGATCAACGAATATCTGCGTATCACAATCGGTACGGATGAGCAGATGCATAAACTGATCGATTTTCTGAAAAAATATTTAAATAAATAAAGCGAGGATTTTTTATGTTGACAAAATACTTGTGGGTATTTTTTGTTTCCATGGTACCACTGGTGGAACTGCGCGGTTCCATTATTATTTCGCAGGGACTGCAGCTGCCGGTACTTTCTTCTTATATTGTGGCAATTATCGGAAATATGCTGCCGGTGCCGGTGATTTATCTGTTTGCACGGAAAGTTCTGGTATGGGGAGCGGATAAACCGGTGATTGGAAAGTTTTTTTCCTGGTGTCTGGAGAAGGGAGAAAAGGGCGGAAAGAAATTACAGGAAAAAGCAGGCCGGGGGCTGTTTATCGCACTGCTCCTGTTTGTAGGAATTCCGCTTCCGGGAACCGGTGCATGGACAGGAACACTGGCGGCTAGTATTCTGGACATGGATTTTAAATCAACAATTATCGCCGTCATGCTCGGGGTTCTGCTGGCAGGAATTATTATGATGGTGCTCAGTGTGGCAGGATTCGGCATGTTTTTGAAATAACCAAGGAAGTAATTAATCAATGAAAGACAAGAAAAAAACCAAGACGATTCCGCGTCAGGTGCGCTGGGATAAGCTTGATAATACAGCACATCTTTTCCCGTCCATTGCGGGGGAGAGTATGACAAACGTGTACCGGATCAGTGTGACCTTAAAAGAAGAGGTTCAGGTGGAATTTCTGCAGCAGGCGCTGGACATGATTCTGCCGAAATTCGATGGGTTTAATCTTCGGATGCGCACAGGCGTATTCTGGTATTATTTTGAAGAGAACGGAAAAAAGGCGCCGAAAGTCACGGAAGAGGCGATGTTTCCATGCCGGTTTATCCGGCAGAACAAAAACCGCAATTATCTGTTCCGTGTGACCTATTATAAGTCAAGAATCAATCTGGAAGTGTTTCATGTACTGACCGATGGCATGGGAGGCATTAATTTCCTCCGGGAGCTGACGTATCAGTATCTGCGTCTGGTGCATCCGGAACTGGCGGAAAAAGAAGGAAACAAACTGAGCGGAGATACCTCTCTCAGCAGGGAGGACAGCTTTGTCCGCAATTACCGCAGCAGCAAGCCAAGCGGATTTAATAAAGAAAAAGCATATCTGATCAAAGAAGATAAACTTCCGGCCGGAGAATTTGGTGTCATGCATGGGCGGATGCCGGTCTCACAGCTGAAAAAGGTAGCACATGGCTATCATGCATCTTTGAATGAATATTTTATTGCAGTCTTTGTATGGAGTGTGTATAAAGAACTGTTACACGGGATGCCGGGAGGAAAACCGATCCGAATCGCAGTGCCGGTCAATCTGCGGCCGTATTTTGATTCGGATACGACAAAAAACTTTTTTGTTATGGTATCTGCAGAATTCCGTCCACAGAAAGAGTCCTACACGTTTGAGGAAGTACTTGCATGCATACAAAGCAGCCTGCACTCCCAGATCAATAAGGAACATTTAGAGGATCTGTTTTCTTACAGTGTATCCAATCAGAGGAACCTGCTTATGCGTCCGGTGCCGTTATTTTTGAAAAATATTGCCATGCGTATCGTATATGAAAAATCCGCAGTGGCAAATACGACAACGATCACAAACATCGGTAATATCAAGATCAAAGATATTTACCAGCCCTATATAGAAGGTTTTTCGGCTTTTATAGCCATGTCAAAAGGGCAGTATCTGAAAGGAACGATCTGTTCTTACCAGGATACGCTGGTATTTACATTTAGTTCCATCTTTTCCGAGGCTCTGGTACAGAAGGCATTTTTCCGCAAGATTGCGGCGGATGGTGTGGATGTGGAGATTGAGACGAACGGAGTATATTATGAATAAATGCAAAAAATGTAATGTTGTCATATTGGACGATACGGACCGCTGTCCGCTCTGTAAACATGTGCTGGAGTCGGACGGGATACCGGGAGAGAGCCGGTATCCGGATGCCATTGCAACGGCGCGTAAATTTCGGTTTGTGGAGAATCTGGTACTGTTTATCTCCATTGTGGCGGAGTGTCTGCTGATTGCCATCAATTTTCAGGTGGACAGGGAAGTGGCATGGAGCCTTGTAATTGGTATCATTCTTTTATATGGAAATGTGGTGCTTCGCATGGCAATTCTGGGAAAATCCGGATATCTGGCCAAAACCGTCTGCCTGGTACTTCTTGCCATTGTAATGCTTCTTGGAATTGATTATCTGACCGGATACCGGCGCTGGTCGTTAGACTATGTGCTTCCGGGGGGAATCATTGCCATTGATCTGGCGTTGTTTATCCTGATTCTGATAAACCGGAGAAACTGGCAGAGTTATATGATGTCGGAACTGCTGACGATATTGCTGAGCATTGTGCCGGTGGTATTGCTGCAGATGAGAATCATTCATTTTCCATATCTGGCATGGGGGTCCTTCGGGGTATCGGTATTTTTATTCCTTGGAACACTGATTCTTGGTGATCAGCGTGCACGAACCGAACTGAAACGGAGATTTCATATATGATAGAAAGCGAAGCGAGTGTAAAGGGACGTGTGGTGGCAGAAATGCTGTCACATTTTACCAATGATTTGAAAATCGGAAAAAAAATAAAGAGCGGAGAGCTGCGCAAGCGGATGATAGAGCCGCCATGGATTCCGCCGGCAATGTTTAACCTGACAGGAATTAATATGGATCATTTTACGATGAAACTTTTGTCGTTAAAGGAAAATCCAAACACGGATTACGTGATTCTGCAGTTACACGGCGGTGGTTATACGGGAGCTGTGCGCAATGCGTATTATGTGTTTGCAGGATTATATAACGAGCTGAGCCATGGATGCAATGTGCTTACTCCGGATTATCGTGTGGCTCCGGAGAATCCATATCCGGCGGCACTTGAAGATGCATTGGCATCATACCGCTGGCTGCTTTCCAAGGGATATTATGGAGAACAGATTATCCTTGCCGGAGATTCGGCAGGCGGTGGACTGGCGATGGCACTCTGTATGTATCTGCGGGATCATAATATGCCGGTACCGGGAGGAATCATAGCCATGTCTCCGTGGACGGATCTGACGGCCAGCGGGGAGTCTTATGAGACCAATTATGAGAAAGATCCACTGTTTGGAAATACGAAGGAGAGTCTGATTTACCAGAATGATTATCCGGGGGAACATGACCGGATGGACCCGTATATTTCTCCGCTGTTTGGGGATTTCCGGGGATTTCCGCCAATGCTCATACAGGTTGGATCGATTGAGATGCTTCTGAGCGATTCGGTTTCGGTAGCGGCAAAGGCAAGGGAGCAGGGGGTAAAAGTGCGCCTGTCTGTTTATGAAGGGATGTTTCATGTGTTCCAGATGGCATATCTGAATATTCCAGAATCAAAGAAGGCATGGGCAGAAGCCGGCAAATTCATTGATGTGCTGCGCACGGACAGCAGACTGTAAAAATTATTACAAAAATGGCGCGGAATTTTTTCACATATTGCATAAACGCCTAGATACGTCTACATTTCCATGGAGTAAGCCTCCACATGATGTAGAAATGTGGGTTGACAATAACACAAGATGTAGTGTAGTCTTGTATTTGTTAATGAAAATATACAAGATATAGGGAGTAATCTCTATATCTTATATTTTGTGTAAACAATCGTTTATAAAGATAGATTTTGAGAGGAAGATGGAACATGAAAATTATTAAGAGAAGCGGAGTCGAGGTATTTTTTGATTCGAATAAGATTGTTGCGGCTGTACAGAAAGCGAATGCATCGGTAATCGATTATGAAAAACTCAGCGATGAGCAGATTCAGGAGATTGCCGATAATGTGGAAGTGGCATGTGAAAACATGAAACGATCTGCCAGCGTGGAGGAAATCCAGGATATGGTAGAGAACCAGCTGATGAACCAGCATGCATTTACGGTTGCCCGTAATTATATTACATACCGTTATAAGAGAGCGCTTGTGCGTAAATCCAATTCTACTGATGAACAGATTCTGTCCCTCTTAGAGTGTAACAATGAGGAAGTAAAACAGGAAAATTCCAATAAAAATCCTACTGTAAACAGTGTACAGAGAGATTATATGGCGGGAGAAGTCAGCAAGGATATCACGAAGAGATTCCTGTTGCCGGAAGATATTGTGGAAGCACATGAAAAAGGACTGATTCATTTCCATGATGCAGATTATTTTGCGCAGCACATGCATAACTGCTGTCTGGTGAACTTAGAGGACATGCTGCAGAATGGTACTGTAATCAGCGAGACCGGAATTGACCGTCCGAGAAGTTTTTCCACGGCCTGCAATATAGCAACACAGGCGATTGCGCAGATTGCAAGTTCGCAGTATGGAGGACAGAGTATTTCACTGTCCCATCTGGCACCGTTCGTACAGGTGAGCCGTGAAAAATTCCGGATACAGGTCCGGACAGAGTTTGAAAAGATCGGGCTGGATCTGGATGAGGAGAAAATCAATAAAGTAGCAGAGATGCGTGTAAGAGAAGAGATCAACCGTGGTGTGCAGATGATCCAGTATCAGGTGATCACGCTTATGACCACAAACGGTCAGGCTCCGTTTATCACGGTGTTTATGTATCTCGACGAAGTGCCGGAGGGACAGACCAGAGATGACCTGGCAGCGATCATTGAGGAGATGCTGCATCAGAGAATCAAGGGAGTAAAGAACGAAAAAGGAGTATTTATTACCCCGGCTTTCCCGAAACTGATTTATGTACTCGAAGAAGATAATATCCATGAGACTTCCAAGTATTTTTATCTGACACGCCTGGCTGCACAGTGTACGGCAAAGCGCATGGTTCCGGATTATATTTCCGAAAAGAAGATGAAAGAACTGAAAGTGGACAAGAACGGGGAAGGACACTGCTATCCATGTATGGGATGCCGCAGTTTTCTTACTCCGTATATTGACCCGGAAACCGGAAAACCGAAATATTACGGACGTTTTAACCAGGGAGTTGTGACGATCAATCTGGTGGATGTGGCATGTTCTTCCGGAAAAGATGAGAAAAAATTCTGGAAGATTCTCGATGAGCGTCTAAAACTGTGCTACCGGGCACTGATGTGCAGACATAAGAGACTTCTTGGCACACCGAGTGATGTGGCTCCGATTCTGTGGCAGAACGGAGCGCTTGCCCGTCTGAAAAAGGGAGAGACGATCGACAAACTTTTATTTGGCGGTTATTCCACCATCTCTTTGGGATATGCGGGATTGTGCGAGTGTACCCGTTATATGACAGGTGTTTCCCATACGGAGCCGGAGACCGGAACACCATTTGCACTGCGTGTCATGCAGCGTCTGAATGATGCCTGTGCAGAATGGAAAGAAAAGGAAAATATGGATTTCAGTCTGTACGGTACGCCGCTGGAATCCACCACCTATAAATTTGCAAAGTGTCTGCAGAAGCGTTTCGGTATCATAGAGGGCGTAACAGATAAAAATTATATTACGAACAGTTATCATGTGCATGTGACGGAAAATATCAATGCTTTTGATAAACTGAAGTTTGAGTCACAGTTCCAGAAGCTGTCTCCGGGTGGTGCAATCAGCTATGTGGAAGTACCAAATATGCAGGATAATATTGATGCCGTGATTGCCGTCATGAAATACATTTACGATAATATTATGTACGCGGAGCTCAACACGAAGAGTGATTACTGTATGGAATGTGGCTATGACGGTGAGATCAAAATTGTTGAGGAAAAGGACAGCGGAAAACTCGTCTGGGAGTGTCCGAACTGCGGAAACCGTGATCAGGATAAGATGAGTGTTGCACGTCGTACGTGCGGGTATATCGGAACACAGTTCTGGAATCAGGGACGTACACAGGAAATCAAAGAAAGAGTATTACATTTATAAAACATGGAAGAAAACAAACGGAAACAATATGCCCATTTGTATGAACACCATGAGGTAGAAGATCCACAACCCCGGGAAGAGAAAGAAAAACCCATCGGGCCGAGTGGCAGAAACCGCCATCGGCCGATGGTGGAAAAGGTATGCAGACGCATCGCCTTTTCTTTCCTGGCCATGGCGGTTGTTCTGTTACTTGCATTGAATTATTTTCAGATCAAAGAGGCAAAAAAGGAAGCGGTTTTGGAATATATCCGCAAAGAAAAGCAGCAAATGAAAAATCGTGAGACAGAAAAGACGGACCAGCTTGCAATCTTAGACCAATATGATATATTATATAGTATGTATCCGGATCTGGTTGGATGGATCAAAGTTGACGGGACACCAATCGATTATCCGGTGATGCAGGATCATACAGGCGGGGAATATTATCTGAAACACAATTTTGAAGGAAAAGATGATAATAAGGGAAACCCGTTTGTTTCCGCAGATGCCAGCATTGATCCGATGGATCAGAATATTGTGATCTTTGGGCACAACGTAAGTGATGGAAGCCAGTTTGGAGATCTGGATGCCTATCTGGATAAGAAATTTTACAAAAAGCATCCGGTGATTACTTTTGATACGATTTATGAAACTGGACAATATCAGATTGTTGCGGTGGTAAAGACACATGTAAAGGAAAAAGACGAATCCGGATTCCGTTATTACTGGTTTCGGAATTATAAAAACCGGAAAGAGTTTCAGAATCTGCTGGATTTTGTGGAAGAGAACCGTGTGTATGATACAGGGGAGCATCTTATCTATGGAGATACCACAATTATGCTCTCTACCTGTGAATACACGGTAAACAATGGGAGACTCGTAGTCATAGCAAAAAGGATATAGGGCAGAAGATGAAAAAATTAGGGATGATGAAAACGATACTGATGATGGGATGTGCGCTGGCGTTGCTTTTTGCAGCCGTTCCGCAGCCGGTTATGGCAGCGAACAGCCAGATGAATCTGACGGTTGGAACAACCAATGATGCAAAAGCCGGGGATACGGTAACGGTACGTCTGGTCGGAAGCAATAATCCGGGACTTTCGACATTTGCAGCAAGACTGGCATATGACGATTCTGATCTGGAATATGTAGGAACCACATGGGCAAATACGATTTCTTCGGATTCGGGAAATATTGAGCTGGTTTCCCCGGTTACGGAAAATAATCAGCAGGCACTTAATCTTTCGGCAATTTTAAATAAGACTTATTCCCAGAATGAAACCATTGCCACGGTTACCTTTAAGGCGAAAAATGCATATACAACGATGCCGGTTACCCTGACAGTGCGTGAAGTGACGGATGCAAGTTACAATCCGGTTACGGTTACAACGGTTGTGGATGCTTCTGCAGGACAGACACAGAGCCAGTCACAGTCCCAGAGCACTTCCCAGAGTCAGTCGGACAGTCAGGATGACACAGAGTATACAGATGATACAGATGATACAGACGATACGGACGATACGGACGATACCGATTCGTACGATGATACAGACGATATGCAGGATTCCAAGAGCAGCAGTGGGAATACACATAAAACTTCATCGAACAAAAAGAATAACAGTGGAAATACATCAAAAAACGGAAACCGGACAGATGCAACACCAAAGACAGGTGCGGTTGATCTGCGGATGGTATTTGGAGCAGCAGTAATTGTTTTTTTACTGGCAGCAGCAGGCTGCATCCGTTTCCTGAATAAAAAGAAAGAGTAAATTATGAATTATGCTGGAATTAAGTATTGTGACATCGCAAACGGTCTCGGCTGTCGGACGGTACTGTTTGTATCCGGATGCCGCAATGCATGTAAGGGCTGTTTTCAGCCACAGACATGGGATTTTACCTATGGAGAATGTTTCGATGAGCAGGTACAGCAAAAGGTGCTTGATTCACTGAAACCGGAGTATATAGAGGGAATGACCCTGTTGGGAGGAGAGCCGTTTGAGGAAGAAAATCAGGAGGCTCTTCTTCCTTTTATGAAAAAAGTAAAAAGTTTGTATCCGGATAAGAATGTCTGGGCATTTACCGGATATATATATGATAAAGACCTGATTTTGGGAGGCAGAAAACATACGAAAGACACGGATGACCTGCTTTCCCTGATCGATGTACTGGTGGACGGTCCATTTATTGAGGAACAGAAGGATATTACGCTCAAGTTCCGGGGATCGGTCAATCAGCGCATTCTTGACTTGAAAAAAACCATGGAAAGTGGCAAAATAGTTAAGTTGATGGAATAGTTATGAAAACGAGGATGGATACATATGAAAAAGCATATTAATGCATTGTTGGGATTTGTCTGTTATACAATCGGTGTGATTGCAGCAGCATATTATGGGTTGTGGAAGATGCTTGTGCTTCCGCTTCATACTCTGGCAGTTTCTTTTCTGGCAGGGGATCTGAATGTCACACTGCTTGCGGTATGTGTTGTCAAAATACTTTTTTCAACAACGATGGCAGGATTGATCTGGTGCATTGGCTATATAGCCTATAATCACTTTAAAGGCACACAGGATCCGGACTGGGAAACTATGGAGAAAGAGTACATGGCAGAAAAAGAAGAGAAAGAGAGGCAGGCATCGTGATTTTACGGGTTCCGGAATATTATGAGAAATTTTCCTGCATTGCATCCCGCTGCAAGGACAGTTGCTGCGCAGGCTGGGAAATTGACATTGATGAGGATTCCTATGCATATTACAACAGTGTGGAAGGCAAATTTGGCAAAAGACTCAAAGAAAGTATGTATGAGGCCGATCCGGATGATGATGGCGGTGGATACCGTTTTAAGCTGAAAGGGAAGAAACGCTGTGCCATGCTCAATGACCATAATCTCTGTGATCTTTATACAGCACTTGGGGAAGAGGCTCTGTGTGAAGTGTGTACAGAATATCCGCGTTTTTCCCTGATTTACGGAGATGTGGAGCAGAAAGCACTGAGTCTTTCCTGCGAGGAAGTCGGACGGATTCTGTTTGAGCGGACAGAACCGGAAAAGCTGGTGGATATAGAGCTGCCCGGAAATTGCGATGACGGTGAGGATGATCCGGCATATGTTGCATTCATGGAATGGGTGCAGCAGGAGTCGGTGAATATTCTGCAGAATCGTACCCATAATATTCCGGAGCGCATGAGAGAGTTTCTGGCGTGGTGTGACCGTGTACAGACCGTGATCAATTATGCACAGGCAAAAGAGGATATGTCGGTACTGGCAGACTGGAGATACGAAGATGCCGGTCATGAACTTCGGGAGTGGGAGCAGAAAAATATTGAGGGAAAAGAGAAGCCGGTTCGTGCACTTTCTTATGAAGATTTCGAGGAACGTTTTGCGTTTTTTGCCGATATGGAAGAGCTGGATGATGAATGGGTTCACACCAAGGAAGAATTCGAAAAGCTGTATCACGAAGATACCTATGAGGCATTTCTGACAGAATATATGCGATCATCGGATTATTCGGAACTTGGCTATGAACATCTTCTGGTTTATTTTGTGTATCGTTATCTGATGAATTCGATATATGATTATGATATTTTATCCTATGCCAAAATGATTGTGATGGCAACCCTTGTGGTAAGAGATATGGATGCGGCACGTTTTTACAGAAACGGTGGAAAATTCACAATGTCTGACCGTATTGACGTAGCGCGTATTTTCTCAAAGGAAGTGGAACATTCCGAAGGAAATGCACAGGATCTGAAAGAAATGTGTATGATGGAAGAAATTGCGAAAGTGGATGCACTTTGCAGACAGATTTAAACGTTTATAACAGAGATAAAACAGGCATCTGGCGAACCCCGGATGCCTGTTTTGTATTATGCTTTATTTGTCTAACAGATCGGTATAGAAATCTGCGTAATCCTTGCGGTTGTCCTTGCAAAAATCAATGGCAGCAGATGGATGCTGGTTCAGACGTCCGGTCAGCAGATACGGAATATCATATCCCCATACGGCACCGGTTTCTTTGAGCGGCAGCATATAGTCTTCTAAGAACCGGAGTACCGGGAATACATTGTATTTTGGATTTTTCAGAAAACTCAGAAGCAGTTCCATGGCACAGTTTCCGGCACCCCGTCCCATGGACATCATGGTAGCATCTAAAAGACTGACACCGTGGGAGAGTGCTTCGATCGTGTTGGCAAAGGCAAGCTGCTGGTTATTGTGTGCATGCATACCGATGTATTTGCCGTATTTTTCTCCAAGTTCGGTGTATTTATCTGCAATCGCACGGATCTGTTCCGGGTAAAGAGCACCGTAACTGTCCACGATATAAATGCCATCGGCGCTGCTTTGACCGACCATTTCAAGTGCCTGGTCAATATCGGATTCTTTGGCATTGGAGATTGCCATGATATTACAGGTTACCTCGTAGCCCTTTGCCTTGGCATCTTCAATCATTTCGATTGCAGCAGGCATCTGGTGCACGTAAGTTGCCACACGAACCATGTCAATTACACTGTCTTTTTTGTCAATGATATCTTTTTTGTAATCGCAGCGTCCGACATCTGCCATGACGGAAATCTTCATATCGGAGTTGTTGTCACCAACGATCTCACGGATGGATTCTTCATCACAGAACTTCCACTTGCCGAATTTATTTACGTCAAACAGCTCCTTGGAAGCTTTATAACCAAACTCCATATAGTCAACGCCGGCCTTTACATTGGTGCGGTAGAGTGCGTTGATAAAGTCATCGGAGAACATAAAGTTGTTTACGAGTCCTCCGTCACGAATGGTTGCGTCCAATACACGAATATCGGAACGTGCTGTCATTAAGTCTCCTTTTTGAGCCATTTTTGTTTCCTCCTTGTGGTTCTTTGAATCTTTTACACTTTAACGCTTTGACGCGTGTGAGTATATAATAACACAATTCGATAAAAATGCAAGCAAAAACTTTACTTTTTTCCAGTCTCCTAATATAATTAAATCGGGTGAAAGCCCGAAGGAGGAGAAAATGATATACTTATTAGGAACATATGAACACGCACTGGTTGCTTTTATCGGTGTTTTATTTGCTTTTGCAGTGACCTGTATTGCAATTGCAAAATTAAACGGATATCTGCCGAAGGACATGGGAAGACAGTATGCACATGATGGAGCTCTTTCCGCAGGAAAACCAAGAGGTGCGGGTATTATTTTTGTGTTGACTTTTGTTGTTTCCGCATTGTTGTTTGGCAAAATGAATAAGGAAATTATCATTTATCTGGTGCTGATCGTCATCGAAATGTTCACCGGATTCTTTGATGATGCCGCAGAAAAACCATGGGGAGAGTATTTAAAGGGAATTCTGGATCTGGCGGTGGCAGTCGTTGTAGCCATTTCCTATCTGCATTACAATTCCAGTGAGATCACCATTGCCATTACGGGAACGACCATCGTGATTCCACCGGTTGTATTTGCCATTCTGACCGTTATTCTGGTGTGGGTTTCCATCAATGTTACCAACTGTTCGGATGGTGTGGATGGATTGTCGGGAACACTGACCATTATCACGTTGATGAGTGTGTTTGTTCTTGACAATATTTTAAAAGTCAATGATTCTTTCAATTACTGTATTTTACTGTTTGCGGTATGTCTGCTGGGATATCTGTGGTATAACGCAACACCGAGCAAGCTTCTTATGGGAGATGCCGGATCACGTGCAATGGGTATTTTTATTGCCATTGCGGTATTGAAGATGCACAGCCCGTTTATGTACCTGCTGGTTGCTGCGGTACTTATCGCAGACGGTGGTCTTGGTCTGGTAAAGGTTTCACTGCTTCGGTTTTTAAAGATACATATTCTAAAGAATACCATCACACCGATCCACGACCATGTAAGAAAAAAGGGTGGGTGGTCCAATGCCCAGGTGGTATTTCGTTTTGCTATCATTCAGATTGTAATTTCACTTGCAGCAATTTATCTGGTTATGATTTAAGTTGTAGTTATAATTGGAGGCTTTATGCGTTTTGTTTCCATTGAAGATGCCAGACCGGGAATGTGTCTTGCGTATGATTTATATGATTCCATGGGGCGTACCATGGTGGGAAGTGGCTGTGAACTGACGGCTTCCTATATCAATAAACTAAACGAATACGGATTTAGCGGTATTTATATCGAGGATGAACAGTCGAAAGATATTTACATAGAAGCAACAATACCGGAAAAACTGCGCCAGGAAGGGTTTAAATGTGTGCAGGAGAATGATATTGACCGTTGCGCCGAGATTGCACAACAGATTGTGGAGAATCTTTTGTCCAGAAAAAATGTGTGTCTGGATATGACAGATCTGCGCTCATACGATGATTATACATATGCACATTCGGTGAATGTTGCGGTGCTCTGCTGCGTGATCGGTATGGGGATGGGAATGAGTGAACGCGATCTGAATTATCTGGTTACAGCGGCTCTTTTGCATGATCTTGGAAAACTTGCCATTCCAAAGGAAATACTAAACAAACCGGGCAGGCTGACACCGGATGAATACCAGCTGATGAAGACCCATTCGACCCGTTCGTACCAGCTGCTTTCGAAGCGCTGGAATATTTCGGCGCATATCAAGCAGACGGTACTTCTTCATCATGAAAATGTAGATGGAAGCGGATACCCACAGGGGCTGATGGGAGATGAACAGTCACTCTCCGTAAGAATTGTACATGTGGCGGATGTGTATGATGCGCTGACATCAAGACGTCCGTATAAGAAACCATATTCCCCTTATGAGGCGGTAGAGTATCTCATGGGAGCCTGTGGCATCATGTTTGACAAAAATGTTGTGGAAGTGTTTATGGAGCGGGTTCCGCTGTTTCCGAGAGGGACGGAGGTAAATCTGTCGGATGGACGTAAGGGCCTGATCTATGAAAACAAAGGACCGCATAATCTGCGACCGATTCTGAATATGCCGGATGGGACTAAACTGGATCTGATGGAAAATAAAAACTTAAATGTTACGATTCTTCCACCGGAATATCTTGATACGGTTTCTCCAGATTCGGAAGAGCCGGAAAGAAAGAAGATGGTTCAGGAAACTGCCAGAAAAAAAATCATGATCGTAGATGATATGAAGACCAATCTGGATGCCATGCGTGGAATTCTCGAGGATGAGTATACCGTCATTCTCTGTAAATGCGGAAAACAGGCATTGCATTATCTGGAACACAATGAGTTTCCGGATCTGATCATTATGGATGTTGATATGCCGGAAATGAACGGAATCGAGACTACCATGAGAGCAAACAAGCTCACAGGGGGCAGGATACCGGTTCTGTTTGTCACGGCCATGTGTGATGCGCATACGGTAATGACCTGTCGGAGACTGCATGCGGCAGGATATATTGTGCGGCCATATAAAGCCATTTATATCAAGTCCGAAGTAGAGCGGATATTTAGCGGTTGGAGGTAAAACGGATATGGGACTGGTTTTCCATCTGATCTGTCTTTTTTTTACACTGTTTGTATTGCAAAGTTATGTCAGCAGCGGGTTTCACGCAAGGGAACACCGGCTGCTGCCATTGGTTTTAGGGCTGATTGCATTGAACAGTTTTTATCGCATTACCTATTATGTTACGGGAGAGGCAAAGACACTTCGTATACTGACAGATTTACTGGCCATTCACATGCTGTATCTTATGATTCATTATGTGGGTGATTTTATGAAATTCCAGCTGAAACTCAGGACGGAAGTGATTTTGTTCTGCAGTCTGGTGCTGTTTAATTCCATGTTGATTATACGTGCTGCGCAGCGCGAGACGTATCAGGATGCGTTTCGGATTGCGCTGCTTTGTTATACGGGAATTCTTCTGGGGCTGGCTACTTATGTGAGAGTGAAAAGCGAGGTTTCTGTCTGGGAGGGACATGTAAATGATATGTTGTATCTTGGCATGGCACTTCCGGGAGTTGCAATGTTGTTTCGCGCAGTTACGCCGAAAGCGGAAGAATTTCTGGTGCCGGGAGCTTTTGAAATTTCCTGTCTGATTGTCTTTTATCTGATGATGACGGGAAGATTATCCAATGTGACGAACATTATCCGGGAAAACTTTTATAATATCAGTGATATCCCTACGTTTTTGTTTGACAACAGAATGCGTTACCGGGATGCCAATGCCAGTGCCAGACGATGGTTTCCGGAAATTGTGGGGGAACTGACGGACGATCCGCAGGAGTACCCTTTTTATACCAAAATGATGCGTTGGAGTAAAGACCCGGATCAGGATTATGTGGTTCAGTGGAAAGAAAGTTATTGCAGGTGTCAGCTGCATCCGGTCTGCAGTGAAAATGTGGTGAGAGGATATATTCTTACCCTGCTCGACATCACACAGCAAAAGAAGGAAACGGTTCTGATGGAGGATCTGAAAAAGAAAGCAGAAGAACAGTCATTTTTAAAAAGCCGTTTTCTGGCATCGGTCAGTCATGATCTGCGCAGTCCGCTGCATGCGATTATCGGAGGTTCGGACATTTTAAAAAGGCAGAATCTTCCGGATGAGAGCAAAAACATTCTTGAATATATCCGTGTCGCGGGAAATAATCTGCTTGAACAGGTGGATACCATCCTTGCATATTCGAAGCTGGAAGCAGGAATGTTGACGCTCAAAGACAAAACATACAATTTTTATGAGATGATCGAGGAACAGGCCCGTCTTTGTCTGCTGAATATCCGGGAAAAAGATATCGTATTTACCGTGAGGTTTCTGGACCGATTTCCGGAGCAGGTAAGTGGGGACTATTTACGTGTGGCACAGATTTTTCAGAATATTTTATCGAATGCCTGCAAGTTTACGGAACAGGGAACGATCACGCTGTCACTCCACTGTAAGATGGAAGAAGGACAGGTATGGTTTGACGGCTGTGTGGAAGATACCGGTGTGGGAATGACAAAGGAAAAACTTGCACAGGTATTTGCGGAATATGTCTCGTTCTCCGAGGATATGGGGGTAGAGGGCTTTGGCCTGGGTCTGTCAATTGTCAGACAGCTCGTAGAAATGATGCATGGCTGGGTAAGAGCAGAGAGTGATCCGGGAAAAGGGACACGCGTATCTTTTGGGTTTTATCAGAAACAGGTTATGGCTGAGATATCAGAGCCGAGAAACATCGGACGGGAAATATTAAAAGAACAGAATGATCCGCAGGTCGAAGAAATACAGCCAAACTGGGTTTATCCGCGGGCACGTGTCCTTCTGGTGGATGATATGGAAGCAAACAGGGTGATTTTTCAGGAACTTGCGGCTCCATGGAAGTTTATACTGGATCTGGCGGTGTCAGGAGAAGAAGCTGTACAGATGGTAAAAGAACGGGAATACCAGATGATCATTCTGGATCAGATGATGCCGGGAATGTCCGGATTTGAGACGGCGGATCAGATACAAAGATACAGTCATGCACCGCTTGTTCTTATGACGGCGGATATTTCTGATGAAGTCAGAAGCCGTTCCATCCGGCATGGATTTACCGATTTTATGCCGAAACCGATCCGGCTGCAGCGGATGAGGCAGGTTTTAGAAACCGGAATTCCGGTCAGATACAGGGAACTTCCGAATCCGGTCGATGCGTCAAAGAAGGCGAAAGCCACAGGGCAGAGGAACGCTACGGATATCCGTACGCTGGAATCTTATTGGAAAGAGGTGGAGGGTTTACTTCCGAAACTTCCGGAATATGTCCAGCGGGATCTGCATATGTTTCAGACAAAAGTTCATGGAATCAAAGGGATCAGCCGCCAGATTGGAAAAGAGGAGATTGCCCAGCAGGCAGAAATTATGGAGATGGCGGCAAAGACCGAAAACCGTGCCTTTATAAACCGGAATCTGCATATCTTCTTAGAGCAGCTGCGGGGGACGGTGAAAGAAATAAAACAGGAGACCAAAGGTTTACCGGAGAGTGGTCACATACTTCGGCAGGGAAAACTCCCCATGATGGATGAAGAGCAGCGCCGGCTGTGCTGGAAAGGGTTAAAGTATGGATTTGATACCTATGATATTGCACAGATTGAGGAGAATATAAAGATACTTTCCGAACATGAATTACCGCCGGAAGAAAAAGAAAGGCTTCCCGTGGTAAGGGAAGCCTATGAAAATCTGGATTATGAAATTGGAAGCAAAGCCTGTATGTTTTAGACACGGCGGCGCAATAACGCATAGAATTTTTCAATATGGAAAGGTTTTCCCTGAACCGCCTGGACTTTCAGGCGGTTTTCTTCATTGAAACCTACCAGAATGTTGTGATTGGCCTCTGCCAGGTAATCCATAATACCGTCAATATCGGATTTGGTATTTTTCGGACAGTTTACATACATATGTTTGTTTGCGGTAATATGCATGGTATAAGAGATGCTGAAATGATACCAGAGCATTTTGTGGAGCGTCGAATGTTTATAGATCCACAGAATCTCCTGAATAGGTACAATGGCATTTCCATATGGTGATGTCATGATAAAATAATGTTCGGTAATAAACATATCCTCCGTTGCCAGCTGTGGAAGTGTTGCAAGTTCTTCCTCGGCCTCGGCGAGAATCTGACCCGGATGTCCGAAGACGATCAGGTTCTGGCACGGTGGGGAAAGCACCGGGAACCGGATATAGACCATACAGACAAAAAGATACAGGACGGTATAAATCATGGAACCGAAATACGCGAAGAATAAAATGCGCGTCGTGGTTAAATGATAGTCAGGCTCACTGAAATAATACGAAGACAGCTGATTGCGGATACCGGTTTCGGTCCAGTTCAGGTCAGAGGAAAGCTGGGACAAAAGTGCCAGATAAGATTCTTTTCCTTTGACGATCCGGCCGGTGACGGTCAGACGGTCGATCGTAGGGAGTCCTTCCTCACATGTATGCGGGGTAAGGAGAATGATGCTGCAATTATTTTTCTGTGTGGTGTAATAGTAATATCCGCGGGTCTGTCCATAGGTTTCACAGGTATATCCGCTGAATTTCAGATCCGTGAAGGTCATGCGCACATAACGGTGATGGTCCTTGTATGCATCCGCAATTTTGGTATTGTCGGAAAGCTGTGCAGGCCGCAGCATGGCACCCAGTGGAAATACGATCCAGAGAACTGCAAGCAAAACCAGATATATCATTGGAGAAAAAAGTCTTCTGCGATAGAAGGCCTGAATATTTTTGGAAATATAATGTTCGTAGTTGTCAGGCATGGAAAATCCTTTCTGTATTTCAACTTATGCATTCAGTATAAAGGTTTCGGGAAGAATAATCAACCTTGCTTTTGCCATAAAAACTTGCTAAACTATGATACAAAGCAGGAGGAAAAGAATGGACGCGTATACGAGTTTTGCGCAGGTTTACGACCTGTTTATGGATAATGTGCCCTATGATGAATGGTGTGCATATATTTGTGAGACATTAAAAAAGCATGGAATTGCAGACGGACCGGTGCTGGATCTGGGATGCGGAACCGGAGAACTGACCCGGAGACTGGCAGCCTGTGGGTATGATATGACCGGTGTGGATGTTTCTGTGGATATGCTGCAGAAAGCCATGGAAAAGCAGACAGATCCGCCGATTCTTTATCTGCTGCAGGAGATGCAGACACTCGAACTGGATGGATGTGTGCGGGCAGTCTGCTGTACCTGTGACTGTGTCAATTATGTGCTTGAGCCACAGGAACTTTCCGATGCATTCCGGCGGGTTGCCGCCTGTCTGGAAAGCGGTGGAGTATTTATCTTTGATATGAATACCGCTTATAAATACGAACAGCTTCTTGGAGATCACACATTTGCGGAGAGCAGGCAGGAAGGAAGTTTTATCTGGGAAAATTATTATGACGAAGAGACCAGAATCAATGAATATGACCTGACACTGTTTATCCCGGAAGCGGGAGAGCTGTACCGCCGATATGCGGAAACACACTATCAGAGAAATTATAAGGTGGAACAGATAGTGGATTTTCTGCAGCAGGCGGGACTGGTCTGTGAAGGAATGTATGATGATTACACCGACGCCGGGGTCAAAGCCGACAGTGAGCGTATCACATTTGTTACAAGAAAAGAATAAAGGAGAAATGATACATGGCAGATTATATTGTTAGAGCAACCGCAGCAGGTGCCGCAATCCGGGCATTTGCAATTACATCGAGGGATCTGGTGGAGACCGCCAGACAGGATCACAATACGTCCCCGATCATGACGGCAGCCCTGGGACGTTTGTTGTCCGGCGGTGCGATGATGGGAACAATGTTAAAAGGGGAAAAGGATCTTCTGACCCTGCAGATTCAGTGCAGCGGTCCGGCCAGGGGACTTACCGTTACTGCGGACGCCAATGGACATGTCAAGGGATTTGTCAATAATCCGATTGTGGAACTTCCGCCAAACAAAGACGGACATTTAAATGTAGGGGGCGCGCTGGATCTCGGTATTTTGAGCGTCATCAAAGATATGGGACTAAAAGAACCATATGTGGGACAGTGTCAGCTGCAGACAGGAGAGATTGCAGAAGATTTAACCTATTATTTTGCAACTTCCGAGCAGATTCCGTCTGCGGTAGGATTGGGCGTGCTGATGAACAAAAACAACACGGTGCGTCAGGCCGGCGGATTTATTATTCAGCTTATGCCGTTTACGAGTGACGAGATCATTGAAAAACTGGAAAAGCGTATTGCAGAGATCGATTCTGTGACTATGATGCTGGAGCGAGGACTGACACCGGAAGGAATTCTCGAAGAAATTCTCGGAGATTTCGGCTTGGAAATCACCGACAAAATTCCGGCAGCATTTGTCTGTGACTGTTCCAAGGAGCGGGTATCCCGCGCACTTTCGACGCTCAGCAAAAAAGATCTCGATGACATCATCAATGATGGGGAGAGCATCGAGGTAAAGTGTCAGTTCTGTAATAAGGCATATGAATTTTCCGTAGAGGAATTAAAGGAGTTGAGAAAGTGAGACAGGGATTTGTAAAAGCAGCTGCAGTCACACCGAAAATTAAAGTGGCAGATACAAAATACAATGCAGAACTGATTCTGGATATGATGAAAGAAAGTACCCGGCAGGGAGCAAAGATTGTAGTTTTTCCGGAACTTTGTCTGACCGGCTATACCTGTCAGGATCTGTTTTTGCAGGAACGTCTGCTGCAGGGCGCAAAGGATGCGCTGATGAAATTAGTAAAAGAGAGTGCTTCACTGGACGCCATTTTTTTCGTGGGACTTCCCTTTGAAATCCTTGGAAAATTATACAATGTGGCGGCAGTGTTTTCCCATGGAGAAGTGCTTGGACTTGTACCGAAGAGTTATCTGCCGAATTACAATGAATTTTATGAGGCGAGACATTTCGTATCCGGAGCAGAGCTTGCGACAGAGGTGGTTCTGCCGGACGGAAGCAGTGTTCCTGCGGACCGGGATCTGCTTTTTGTCTGTGAGCAGATGCCGAAACTCAGAATCGGTGTGGAACTGTGTGAGGATCTGTGGACACCGAATCCGCCGAGTATCTCCCATGCACTGGCGGGGGCGTCTGTTCTGGTGAATTTGTCGGCTTCGAATGAACTGACCGGCAAAGACAGTTACCGCAGGGAACTGGTAAGTGGCCAGTCTGCACGTCTTCTTGCGGCATATATTTATGCGTCAGCGGGAGAGGGAGAGTCTACACAGGATCTGGTGTTCTCCGGGCACAACATCATTGCGGAAAACGGACAGATTCTTGCGGAATCCAAGCGTTTTGGACATGGCATCCTGTATTCGGAGATTGATGTGGAACGTCTCTGTGCACAGCGCCGCAGAATGACAACTTTTGTCACTGAGGATCAGACACATACCGAGATTCTGTTCTCTTTAAAAATAGAAGAAACAAAACTGACGCGGTTTATTGATCCGGCACCGTTTGTGCCAACAGACAGACAGAACAGGGAAAAGCGTTGTGATGAAATTCTGATGATTCAGGCAATGGGACTAAAAAAACGTCTGGAACATACCGGAGCCAATGCTGTGGTAGGTATTTCCGGAGGACTGGATTCGACGCTGGCACTTCTGGTGACCGTGCGTGCCTTTGATCTGTGCGGGCGGGATCATAAGGGAATTACGGCCGTCACCATGCCGGGATTCGGGACAACCGACCGCACATATGACAATGCTGTCAAACTGATTCAAAGCCTTGGGGCAGAATTTGTGGAAGTGGATATCTGTCAGGCGGTAAATGTGCATTTTTCGGATATCGGACAGGACCCTTCGGTGCATGATGTGACATATGAAAATTCCCAGGCGCGGGAACGCACGCAGATTCTGATGGACATTGCGAACAAAAAGAATGCGCTTGTGATCGGAACCGGAGATCTGTCGGAACTTGCACTGGGGTGGGCAACGTACAACGGAGATCATATGTCCATGTATGCCGTGAATGCTTCTGTGCCAAAGACACTGGTCCGGCATCTGGTGCGTTATTATGCGGATACCTGTGAGGACAAGCAGCTTTCCGATACACTGTATGATGTATTGGATACACCTGTTTCTCCGGAGCTTCTGCCGCCGGAAGACGGAAAAATTTCACAGAAGACCGAGGATCTGGTAGGTCCGTATGAACTGCATGATTTCTTCCTGTATTATATGTTGCGTCAGGGATTTTCCCCTGCAAAAATTTACCGTCTGGCAAAAATTGCATTTGCGGGAACCTATGAAGATGCATTTATTTTAAAATGGCTGAAAACGTTCTGCCGCAGATTTTTTGCGCAGCAGTTTAAACGTTCCTGCCTTCCGGACGGCCCGAAAGTCGGATCTGTTGCTGTTTCTCCGAGAGGAGATCTGCGTATGCCGAGTGATGCGTGTGCAACATTGTGGATGGAGGAACTGAATACGATTTCTTAGAAAAATACATTTTTTATTCGAATCTTAACCGCCATTATGCTATAATGAAACATACGGATGCAAGAGATAAGGAGAAAGAAGATTCGGATGAAAAAAACATTGTATATCATAAGAGATATAGCCATTACCGTCGGGATTCAGCTGGTGTGTTTTATGGTCTGTTTGTGGATACAAAACAGTACTGTGGAAAATGCGCTGATCCCGGCAGTATCTATTTTTGGAGTCTTTCTGACTTCTGTGATCACACCGGGGTATCTGTATGGTGTGGCAGCTGCAATTCTCAGCGTTCTTGAATTGAATTTTGCTTTCACATTTCCATTTTTTCACTTTAATTTTTCCATACCGGAGAATATGGCATCGGCAGTGATCATTATACTGATGGCTTTGATTACCTGTGGGTTTACCACCAGAATAAAGTATAATAAAATTCTCGAAGAAGAGAGAGAAAAAGAAAAAATCCGTGCAGACATATTCCGTGCGGTTTCCCATGATCTTCGGACTCCGCTTACCACGATCTATGGCTCCAGCTCGGCGCTGCTTGATCCGGATAATGATTTTACGAAAGAACAGCGGACAAAGATGCTGCAGGACATCCAGCAGGATGCACAGTGGCTTTTCCGGATGGTTGAGAACCTGCTTTCGATCACAAAACTTGACAGTGGAAAAGTAAAAATCATTAAGACACCTACGGTTTTGGATGAGCTGATTGATTCGGTGATTTTAAAGTTTCATAAAAGATATCCGGATCAGGAGGTTGAAATTGATATTCCAGATGAATTTGTGGTAATTCCCATGGATGCCATCCTGATCCAGCAGGTGTTGATCAATATTTTAGAAAACGCGGTGCAGCATGCAAAGGGAATGGTGCACCTGGGACTGAAGGTATTTCTTGTGGCGGACAAAGCCGTATTTGAAGTACAGGATGATGGATGTGGAATTCCGGAAGAAAAATTAAAATCCGTTTTTTACGGGAGTCATGAGGCGTATGAGGTATCTTCCGATTGCAAACGGAGCAATGCAGGAATAGGACTGGCAGTGTGCGCAACAATTATCAAAGCGCACGGTGGAAAGATCAAGGCAGAAAATAAGAAAAATGGAGGTGCACTTTTCCGGTTTTATCTGGATATGGAGGAGAAGGAACAGGCATGAACGGAAATAAATATAAGATTTTAATTATTGAGGATGATGAACATATTAACAATCTGGTGGCTACACTTCTGGAGGCAAACGGATATCAGACATTATCGGCATATTCCTGCGAAGACGGAATGATGATGTATGCTTCTCACAGACCGGATCTCGTTGTTTTAGATCTGGGACTTCCGGATCAGGACGGAATGACTTTTTTAAAGCGGTTACGGAAAGATTCCCTGACGCCGGTGATTGTGCTTTCTGCCAGGTCAGATGAAAAAGATAAAGTGGAGGCTTTGGATATGGGAGCCAATGATTATGTTACAAAACCATTTGGCTCCAATGAATTTCTTGCGCGGATACGTTCTACGCTCCGCATGACAACACATCGCATGCAAAACGGAATGTTTCCGGGTGGAAAATTTAAGGCCTCCGGTCTGACCATTGATTACGATGCAAGAAGAGTTTTCTTGCATAAAAAAGAAGTGAAGCTGACACAGACAGAGTACAATATCATTGCAGCATTGTCGGAACATGCGGGAAAGGTTATGACATACTCAGCCATTATCAAAGAGATCTGGGGGTATAACGATGAGGGCAGCATCAAAAAACTGCAGGTCAATATGGTAAATATCCGTAAGAAGCTGGGAGCCAGACCGGGAGAAAAAAATTATATTGTAAATGAACTGGGCGTAGGGTATCGCATGTGCGAGGCGGATGAGGAAACCTTATAGCTGTAATTTAGAGGAGATAGATAATACAAAAAGAGGAAAAACGTTTTTTTCGTTTTTCCTCTTTGATTTTTTGCTTTGTTTATTTTATTATGTAAAATAAATTATAAGAGCTGAATACCATGTTCCTCGCAGGCTGCAATTGTTTCTTCCGGCCAGAGAGAACTCTGCACTTCGCCGATATGAGCTTTGCGAAGGAAGAACATACAGATACGGGACTGACCAATTCCTCCGCCGATGGTATAAGGAAGTGTTCCATCGATGATGGATTTCTGGAATGGCAGATCCTTGCGTTCCGGACAGCCGGCTTTGTCAAGCTGGGAAATCAGTGCAGTTTTGTCTACACGGATACCCATCGAAGATAATTCCAGTGCAATATCAAGAACCGGATAATAAACAAGAATATCTGCATTTAAAGCCCAGTCATCGTAATCCGGAGCACGTCCGTCGTGCGGTTCGCCGGACTCTAAGGTGTCACCGATCTGCATGATACATACAGCACCTTTTGCCTTGGTAATATAATACTCACGTTCCTTCGGTGTGTTGTCCGGGAACAGATCCTCCAGTTCCTGGGAGGTGATAAAGAAAATTTCCTTTGGAAGGATTAGATCAATGTAATCATACTGGATGGCCATATACTGTTCTGTTTTGCGAAGACACTTATATACGGTACGAACGGTCTCTTTTAAATAGTCCAGATTACGGTCTTCTTTATGAATGATTTTTTCCCAGTCCCACTGATCTACGAAAATAGAATGAATGTTGTCCGTACTTTCATCGCGGCGGATGGCATTCATATCCGTGTAGATGCCTTCTCCGACCTGAAATCCGTATTTTTTCAGGGCGTAACGTTTCCATTTTGCGAGAGAATGGACAACTTCGGCATTTTTATCGTCCTGCTCCTTAATACCGAAAGTAACCGGGCGTTCATAACCGTTTAAGTTATCATTAAGACCGGTTGCCGGGTCTACAAAAAGAGGAGCAGAAACACGTGTCAGATGCAGTCTCTGCGCCAGCAGTGCCTGAAAGAAATCTTTGACTGTCTTGATGGCAAGCTGTGTGTCATGAAGATTCAGTTCTGATTTGTATTGTTTTGGTAAAATAAGATTTTCCATGAGATCTCCTTTGTTATATTGTTACTCTGTGTTTCATTATAGCACATGAACTATGGAATTCAAGTCAAAAAGGTGTTAGAATTAGGATATGATTTTACAGAATGAAATGGAGAAAAGCAGATGAAAAAAGAAGATTTAACCGTTCCGGCAATTTTTGCGGAGGCGATAGGAATGATCCTTGGAATTGTCTATATCGGACTGCAGATCTATTATGGGATTGTCTATAAAGTTGCGCCATATAAATTTATCTGTAACATTGCAGGAGTTGTTCTGATCTATGTGGGACTCAGCCTGGTAAGCTGTCAGCCGGAAAAAATAAACCGGCTTCCGAAAGAGGTGTGTGTGGGAAAGGTGCGTAAATATTCCATCCGGATGATCCGGCTGGTAAAACTGGTGTTTATCATCGGTCTGATGGTTCCGTGTGTGGGAGATGTGATCGGGATCGAACTCAAGGACGCGTACAGTCTGCTGGTGATTGCCGCTATCCTTGTGATCACCGTGTTTTATGAGTACCGGATCATTCAGCTGCTTCGAAATGATCATCATGATCAGGGGCAGCCATAAGGCGCGCCGCTTTCTGATCGCGCCATTTCGTTCCCAGGCGGAATAAGGAAAAGCCCAAAACGAGAGAAACAATCGTAAAGAGAAAGATGATAATTCCCAGAAGATCCGTTTCTTTGAGATTGTTCAGTAGCGGTCCGATGATGGTTCCCCAGAAGTTGAACAGGATGTGGAAGAACATTGAGAAATAGATGCTTCCTCCTTTTTCACAGATCCATCCCAGTACAAGACCGAGAACAAATGCATAAATTCCCTGAATCCAGTTCATGTGAAAGATTCCGAAGAGAACCGCCTGCATCAGGTTGGCAGCCCAGAACGGAAGTGCCCGTCGGACCAGACGCATGGTGACGCCGCGGAAAACCAGTTCTTCACAGACAGGACCGAGAATTACGGCATAGATAAACATGAACAGTCCGATGTCGGAGTCTAAGCCTGCGGTTTCCATGAGTTTTTCGTACTGGCTGAGCCAGTTCGGGAAAAGAAGAGATACCGCAGAAGTCAGATAACCGGAAAAGAACTGCATGCCGGGAATCAGAAGAATGATGGATAAAAACTGCAGAGGATGAAACGTGAGGGATGGTTTTGGAAGATAATTGCCCCCACAGGAGCGATAATACCATATTCCCATGAATACGATGCAGGTTACGGTATAAATCAGCATGATGCATGCATTAAACTCCGTATTGGTCAGAAGTGTTTCGATGGTATCGGCATCAAAGCCTGTGCTCTGGGAGGCCGGACACAGAAACAGAGCTGCGATTCCGAACATAAAAAAAGAAGCCAGTATCTGTGCAGCTGTTGTTGTTAAAATTGGCAGAAAGCCGGAAAAAAAATAACCGATCTTTTTCATATCATAGATTCTCCATTCGTTTTCGTGTTTGGTAAACTGTACTAAACATTATAGCATAACAATGGGGTAATGCAAGAAATCTGTTTACTTTAAAACTTTAATATGATAAAATACAGACATGATTTTTGGAAGGAAAGAGGGAGCATAATGAGCAAGAAACTTAAAACAGAGGCAGTAGATCATCTGTTTGATGCAATTTTATGTCTGCAGAACAGAGAGGAATGTTATACATTTTTTGAGGATGTGTGTACGGTCAATGAATTGCTTTCTTTATCACAGCGATTTGAAGTGGCGGGAATGCTGCGGGATCAGAAGACATACCTTGATATTGCGGAAAAGACGGGGGCGTCTACAGCGACGATCAGCCGTGTCAATCGTTCTTTGAACTATGGAAATGACGGATATGAGATGGTATTCAGCCGTCTGTCACAGAAACATCCGGAACAGGAATAGAAAAAGGCACGGATGCGTATCTGCATCTGTGCCTGAAAATACAATCATCCGTTTGGATTAAACGGTGTCTTTTTTGGAGGATTCCTTTTTGGAATTCTCTTTTTTATTTGTTTTACTGTTTTGACTGTTGATATTGTCGATAACACTTTCGATAATCATCTTTTTGATGTATACGTCGTAGCTGAGCAGACAGATAAAACTGAAATTCTGCAGAAATTCCTGATCATTTTCCGGAAATTTCCGGAACGTCTCACGGGAGAGTGCATATTTTTTTCCGAGATCTTTTAATAATTTCTCGGACTCGGTGCTCTCTAAATTAAAAACCTCGTTATAGACATCTTCCATATTAAATCCGGCTTTGTTGCCAAAATAATGTTCCGTCAGGGGATTTAACAGGGACTGGATGTCGTTGATGCTGAGCAGATTCTTAAAATAGTAAATGAATAACAGGGTCAGCACATGCTCCTTGGAATATTTTTTCTTCTCCGGGGCAGGGAGCAGATTGTTTTTGGCATAATTGTTGATCATTGTTTTGGTCAGAATTTTATCATCTTCATAGCGTTTGCAGGCTTCTAACTGCTCGTCCATAAAGGTCGTGACCTGATCCATATATAAACCGATATTTGGAATGTCTTCCGTTTTGATGTAATCGATTGAAACCAGTTTCTTCTGCAGTGCAGCAAGAAATTCTTTTACTTCGTTGTCCATATTTTCACCTCATATCACATTATATAGTAATAAAAACTAGATGACAAGGCATTTTCATGCTTTTTTCAAAAAACAAAAGAATGTATGTTCTATTCGGACTATCTATGATATAATGAGACACACGAATAATGAATTATGGAAAGAGACGGAGAAACGATATGAGCTTATTAGATGCACTGAACGAACCACAGCGGCAGGCTGTGATGGCAACCGACGGACCGCTTCTGATTCTGGCAGGTGCCGGGTCCGGAAAAACCAGAGTACTGACACATCGTACGGCATATCTGATTGAGGAATGCGGGGTTAATCCCTACAATATCATGGCAATCACGTTTACCAATAAAGCGGCAGGGGAGATGCGGGAGCGTATTGACCAGATGGTGGGATATGGTTCGGAAAGTATCTGGGTGTGCACATTCCATTCCACCTGTGTGCGTATTTTGCGCAGATATATTGACAGGCTGGGGTTTGGCACCAATTTTACCATCTACGATTCCGATGATCAGAAGACTCTGATGAAGGATATCTGCAAACGTCTGGAAATCGATACGAAAATGTACAAAGAGAAAATGTTTCTTTCTGCTATTTCCTCCGCAAAAGATGAGCTGATCGATCCGATCGAATTTGAGACGCGCGCGGCAGGCGATTATGTGAAACGAAAACAGGCCCAGGTTTACCGGGAATATCAGCAGGCGTTAAAGCAGAATAATGCATTGGATTTTGATGATCTGATCATGAAAACCGTGGAACTGTTCAAACTGGACAAAGAGGTGCTTGCCTCGTATCAGGATCGTTTCCGCTATATTATGGTGGATGAGTATCAGGATACCAATACCGCACAGTTTGAACTGATCCGTCTGCTGGCTTTAAAATACCAGAATCTTTGTGTTGTAGGTGATGATGATCAGTCTATCTATAAGTTCCGGGGAGCAAATATTTACAATATTCTGAATTTTGAACATCATTTTCCGGATGCCACAGTGATCAAACTGGAGCAGAATTACCGGAGCACGCAAAATATTCTGGATGCAGCCAATGCTGTGATTGCCAACAATCAGGGGCGAAAGGAAAAGCGTCTGTGGACGGACAATGGAGCCGGGGACAAGATCACCTTTGAGCAGCTGGATACGGCGGCAGAGGAAGCGGATTTTGTGGCAAGGGATATTGCCCGGCGGGTACGCAAAGGAGAGTATCAGTATAAAGACTGTGCCATTCTCTATCGTACCAATGCACAGTCCCGTCTCTTTGAGGAACGTTTTATTACAGCAAATATTCCATATAAAATTTTTGGCGGCGTAAATTTCTACGCCCGTAAGGAAGTGAAGGATCTGCTGGCATATTTAAAGACCATCGACAATGGGCAGGATGATCTGGCGGTGCGGCGTATCATCAATATCCCAAAACGTGGAATTGGTGCGGCATCGATCAACAAAGTGGCATTGTATGCCCAGGAGCAGGAGATCAGTTTTTATGATGCGCTCTGTGTGGCAGAACAGGTACCGGGGCTGGGCAAAGCGGCAGCAAAGATCCGGCCGTTTGTGTTGTTTATCCAGTCTATGAAAGCAAAGGCAAAGCTGCTTTCCGTGGCAGATCTGCTGCAGGAAGTTATTGAAACGACCGGTTATGTCAGAGAACTCGAAGCAGAGGGAACGGATGAGGCAGAGGCAAGAATCGAAAATATTGACGAATTGATCAGCAAAGCTGTGGATTATGCGGAGGGGGAAGAAGCTCCGACCTTAAACGGCTTTCTGGAAAATGTCGCTCTGGTTGCGGATATTGACAGTTTTGACGAAAACAGTGACTATGTGGTACTTATGACTTTACATAGTGCGAAAGGACTTGAATTTCCGAATGTCTATCTGGCAGGACTTGAGGACGGACTGTTTCCGAGTTATATGTCTATTACGAGTGATAACTCCCAGGCCGAGATCGAGGAAGAACGGCGTCTGGCATATGTGGGAATTACCCGTGCAAAGAAAAATCTGACAATCACTTCCGCGCGTGTGCGCATGGTGCGGGGGCAGACACAGTATGGAAAAGTATCCCGTTTTGTCAGGGAAATTCCGCCGGAACTTCTTTCCGGAAAGATTTATGAGCCAAAGACAAAGGAAGAACCCATCGAACAGTCCACATTTCAGAAGGCGCGTAAGGCATTCCGGACGGTGCCGAGTTATGGTGGAAGCGGATATGGAAAAGAAGTGGGAGAGGGATATGGATCGACCTTCCGTTCCTCCAAAGCCACAAAACCGGTATATACAAAGGTGGAAAACCAGCGTGATTTTGGTTCCGCGGGTGGAGCATTGTCCTATCAGGTGGGAGATCGTGTCCGCCACATCAAATTTGGCGATGGAGAAGTCATGGCAATTGTTTCCGGGGGCAGGGACTATGAAGTGACCGTAGATTTCGACAAAGCCGGAACAAAGAAGATGTTTGCAAGCTTTGCAAAATTAAAAAAGATATGATAAATTTTTTATAAACACAAATTTTTCATAGGAAAACAGGGAAAGATATGCTATAATGGATGTAATTAAAAATGCAGGAAGGAGAAGTGCCATCATGAGTAAAGTAGAAGATATTTTAGCATCTACCAAAGTGGGGGATGTTTTGGATGCAGCAAAGCTTAATAAGTTTTTGAAGAGACAGGAAGAAGAGGAGAAGAAACCTTCCAAATTCGTGATTGTATTCGCCGTGATTGGAATCGTTGTCGCAGTTGCAGCAGCAATCTATGGAATTTATCGTTTCTTTACACCGGATTATCTGGATGATTTTGAGGACGATTTTGAAGATGAGTTCGACAATGACTTCTTCGAGGATGAGGATGATGAGCCGGCTGCAGAGTCTAAGGATGCTTCCGCAGACAAGACAGAGGACTAATCATTGTCGGAAGCGTGAGAACTTTCAGGCAGTTTGAGCGGTGCGCAGAAAAAGAAAACCGAACGAAGAAAGAAGGGACTGCAGTTGTGTAGTCCCTTTTTCTGTAAGAAAATAAGATTCAGAATGATGCATGAGGAGTAAAAGAATGAAAAAAGGGCAGATTGCAGAAGGAAACGTAACAACCGTAGAATTCCCGAACAAAGGGATTGTGATGACAGACGAGGGAGAACGCGTCATCGTCAAGAATACCATTCCGGGACAGCGTGTTTCCTTTGCAGTAAATAAGGTACGAAAAGGAAAAGCGGAAGGACGGCTTCTGGAAACCGTGAAGAAATCGCCACGGGAGACCGCAGATACCTGCCGGCATTTCGGACAGTGCGGAGGATGTACGTATCAGAGTCTGCCTTATGAAGAACAGTTAAAGATCAAGGAGACACAGGTACGCGGCATGATAGAGCAGGCGATCGGGGATGCCTGTGCTTATGAGTTTCTGCCAATCAGACACAGTCCGCGGGTGCTTGCTTACCGTAACAAAATGGAATTTTCATTTGGAGATGAATACAAGGACGGACCGCTGGCACTTGGAATGCACAAGCGCGGCAGTTTTTACGATATTGTAACGGTAGAGGACTGCCGGATCGTGGATGGCGATTTCCGTGCGATTCTCATGGCAACGCTCGCTTATTTCAGGGAGCAGGAAATCTTCTTCTATCACAGACTGCGTCATACCGGGTATCTGCGCCATCTTCTTGTGCGAAAGGCAGTAAAGACCGGAGAGATTTTAGTTGATCTGATCACTACGACGCAGGATTGGAGAAATGTACAGGAGCAGGCGCCGGACGAGCGCGCAAAGATAGAGGCTGCATTGCTGGAAAAGCAGGGCAGATGTCCACATGCCGGAACGGTAAACGAAGAAAAAGAAAAGCAGCTTTTAGCCGGATGGAAAGATGTACTTCTGGCACTTTCCCTGGAAGGAACCTTAAAAGGAGTACTCCACACAAAAAATGACAGCGTGGCGGATGTCGTAAAAAACGAAGGAACGGAAGTACTTTTCGGACAGGATTATTTTTATGAGGAGCTGTTGGGACTGCGTTTTCAGATTTCACCGTTTTCTTTTTTCCAGACAAACTCTCTCGGAGCAGAAGTGCTTTATTCCACAGCCCGCGAATTTATCCTCGGGGATAATCCGGACATGCTGGCAGACAAGACCGTTTATGATCTGTACAGCGGTACCGGTACGATCGCACAGATGCTCGCTCCGGTCTGCAAAAAAGTTGTGGGCGTGGAGATCATCGAGGAAGCGGTAGAGGCGGCAAAAGAGAATGCGGCACTCAATCATCTGGACAACTGTGAATTTTTGGCGGGTGATGTCTTAAAGGTGCTCGATACGATTGAGGAACGGCCGGATTATATTGTGCTTGATCCGCCAAGGGATGGTATTCATCCGAAGGCGCTGGAAAAGATTATCAATTATGGTGTGGATCATATGATTTATATTTCGTGTAAGCCGACGAGTCTGGCGCGGGATCTGGAGGTGCTGCTGGCGCGGGGGTATGTCGTGGATAAGGTGCAGTGCGTGGATATGTTTCCGAATACCGTGCATGTGGAGACTGTGGTAGGACTACACAGAAAGGATATGTAGAAATCCTTGAATTTACGCACTTTGTAGAGCTTTTCAGCTTCAACAGGATTGCTGAAAATCACAAGGAAAAAGAGCTTGTGAGGAAGGTGACTGTTGTTGTAGCGTTAGACCTCGGTTGTGGGAACACAAAGAATTCTGAATATGAAAGTAAATAGAGAACTATCAGATATGTTGATAGAACGTAGGGATACTTGAAAGAGTGTCCCTATTTTTTATATTAGGGCATTCCATTAGGAGTGCCTTTTTCAATTCAATTTAAAAGGAGGTTCACTATGAACAACACAGCGTTAGGAGCAGAAAACAAAAAGGAACAGACAATCAATTTTATCAGCGAAGCACATGAAAAATTCTACTATGAAAAATTAAAAGAGGTACGCTATCAGGATGTGTACCACAAGGCACTTTGCTATTGCCTTGGTATCAGTGATGATACGAGAAGAAATATCAATAGCATCTATGATTTTAAGACAGGATGTGTAAAAACTGAGTGCTTGCATGAAGGCTGGCAGACCAGTGGCAGTATGAAGGTGGTGCGAATGGCATTTAACCTGTATTGCAACGGCACACCGAGTGTAGATGATTACACAAAAACAGAGGAACAGGTAAACGAGTGCAGGCAGTATACAGTGGAGGACTTGTTCTGCTGTGCCTATGCACCTTTCTTTTGGCAGGCGATACAGATCCGCTATCCGGAGTATGCGACTTATAACCGGGAACTGTATGCCTTATTTGGAGGAGCAGACTAATGTTAAAAGTCAGATTGATGGGAACGAAGAATGACATTGTATGGTTTCAGAAAATCTTACAGCGTCATCCCAAAGTAGAAGTTCTGGAGATATCAGAACTTTATAGCAATAAAGGGACAAACAAATATTACAGGGCTTATGCGGAAGTGCAGAAAAGCAATATAAAGAGCAGCAGATAAAAGCAAAATAGTAGAGAATAGGAGAATTTATCATGTGTAAAGTAATAGCAATCGCAAATCAGAAAGGTGGAGTTGGAAAGACCACCACAACAAGCAATTTAGGAATCGGACTGACAAAACATGGAAAGAAAGTTTTACTGATAGATGCAGATGCGCAGGGCAGTCTTACGGCAAGTCTTGGCATTCAGGAGCCGGACAGACTGGAAATTACACTTGCAACCATTATGGCAGCCATTATCAATGATGAGGAAATAAAACCGGAGTACGGCATTTTAAGACATGAGGAAGGTGTGGATTTCATGCCGGGAAATATCGAGCTTTCCGGTTTGGAAACCTCACTTGTGAATGTTATGAGCAGGGAAACGGTGCTTCGTACCTACATAGAACAGCAGAAAGACCGCTATGATTACATTCTGATTGACTGTATGCCATCACTCGGCATGATTACAATAAATGCTTTTACCAGTGCGGACAGTATCTTAATTCCGGTACAGGCAGCGTATCTGCCGGTAAAAGGTCTGGAACAGCTGATTAAAACTATTGGAAAAGTAAAGCGACAGATCAACCCGAAACTGGAGATTGAGGGAATTTTGCTTACAATGGTTGATAACCGTACCAATTATGCCAAAGACATCAGCAATCTGTTAATTGAAAATTATGGAAGCAGAGTGCGGATATTTGAGAACAGTATTCCAATGTCAGTAAGAGCTGCGGAGATTTCTGCGGAAGGTGTGAGCATTTATAAGCACGATCCGAATGGCAAGGTAGCAAGTGCTTATCAGTCATTGACAGAGGAGGTGCTTGGCGATGAGTAAGACAGGAAGTGCCGCAAAGGTAAAGTTGAACAGCTTTGATGATTTATTTGGAACGGAGCAGCCGCAGACAGGAACAGAACAGGTACAGGAAATCGCATTGTCAGAACTGCATGAGTTCAAAGGACACCCGTTTAAGGTACTGGATGATGAAAAGATGCAGGAAACGATGGAAAGCATCAGGGAGCATGGAGTATTGATGCCAGGCATTGCCAGACCAATGAAAGATGGCGGCTATGAGATTATTGCCGGACATCGCAGGAGACACGCCTGTGAGCTTGTCGGACTTACTACAATGCCGATGTTCATCCGTGATTATACGGATGATGAAGCTACAATTATCATGGTGGACAGCAATATTCAGAGGGAAGATATTCTTCCGAGTGAAAAGGCAAAAGCTTATTTTATGAAATATGAAGCTGTAAAACATCAGGGTAAAAAAGGAAAAGGCAACAGTCTGGATGAGGTTGGGGAAACTGCAGGAGAGAGTGCAAAAACAGTACAAAGATATATTTACCTTGCCCACTTATCGGATGCACTTTTAGATATGGTTGATAAAAAGAAAATTGGAATCGTGCAGGGTGTAGAGCTGTCATTTCTGACAGAACAGCAACAGGAGTGGGTGCAAGTTGTTCTTGAAGAAACAGGGGTGATCATTTCAACAGTACAGGCAGCAAGGCTGAAGGAGTATGGAAAAAGTGATGAACTGACATTACCGATGGTAAGGCTGATCCTGACAGAACCGAAACCGATAGAGCGAAAAGTAACCATCAAGGCAGACAAGATCAGCAGATATTTTCCAGAAGATTATTCCAATGAGCAGATTGAAAATGTTATCTATCAGCTATTGGATGAGTGGAATAGTTCAAACAGTGAGAAATAAGCAGCAAAGGAGGCATGAAAAAGTGGACGAGAATACAAAATTTGATTACTACTATGGAATTGAAGCAGACCAGTTCTCTTTTTATCGTGTCCCCCGGTTGCTGATTAAGGATGAGCGGTTCAAGGGACTTAGCAGCGATGCCAAGCTCCTGTATGGCTTGATGCTCGATCGGATGTCACTGTCTATGAAAAATGGATGGCTAGACGAGGAAAACAGGGCGTATATCATCTATACGGTGGATGCGATTATGGAAGATTTGGGATGTGCGAAAGCAACCTGTGTCAAGATTATGAAAGAGCTGGATTCCGAAAAAGGGATTGGGTTGATTGAAAAAAAGCGCAGAGGTCTTGGCAAACCGGATATTATCTATGTGAAAAACTTTGCCACAATGTCAGCGGAACAGGAGGAAAAAGAGCCTGAGAATACTGGAAAATCCACAGAAGTTCAAAATTTGAACTTCAAGAAGTCTAATATTGATACTCCAAGAAGTTCAGAAATTGAACTTCAGGAGGTACAGAATCTGAACCACCAGAAGTATAAAAAGCAGACTTCAAGAGGTTCAGAAAATGAACTTGCAGAGGTTCAGGATTTAGCCCCTATTTATACTAACTATAATAAGACTGATATAAATTATACTGATATGAGTTATACCAATCCAATCTATCCATCCGGTGAAGGAAATCAGACCGATGATAGGATGGATGGAGCAGATGCATACATAGAGATTATCAAAGAAAATATTGAGTACGATCATCACATGAAATATGATGAAATAAATGACAGGGAACTGTATGATGAATTATTTGAATTGATCTGTGAGGTTGTATGTGTAAAGCGGACTACGATACGGATTGCGGGGGAGGAGTATCCCTATGAGCTTGTAAAGTCAAAATTCTTAAAGCTGAGGAGCAGTCATCTGGAGTATGTGATGGGGTGTATGAAAGACACGACAACAAAAATTTCAAACATTAAGGCATACATGGTTACGGCACTGTATAATGCGCCATCAACAATAAATCATTATTATCAGCAGGAAGTGCAGCATGATATGTATGGGGGAGGCTGGCATGAAAAGGGTATTGTTTAAGATTATCGTTCCGGTACTGATACTTGTTTTATGGATACTGATGTGTTATCCGGTATGCCAACAGGAAAACGGATTTGATTACTTCCTTTTCTGGATTATGGTAGGTTTTCCCTATGGGATTCGGAAAATGTGTATGTTCTTCATCCCTAAAAATTTTGGAATTGCCGGAAGCATTGGGGTGTTGGTATTCAATGGCGTCATTGGTGGTCTGATAGGTGGTATCATCGTAATTGCAAGGATGATCGCAGTATTTGTGGAGATAATAAAGATGATTGCAGGCACTTTTGGTCACGATGTCCAAAAGTGTGATCGTAGAGATATAATGTAAAAAACGAAGGGACATATTTTTAAAGGTGGCTGAAATGGAATAATAAAGATTAACAGCGGTAGGGCGGTTATGGGAGAAATCTTATAGCTGTCCTTTTTTACTTTTGGACATTGTGACCAGAAGTGGGAAGGAGAGAGTATGGAATCAATGAGAGATATCAATAGAGTAATGGAACGAGAAATTGCAAAGGGGAGCAGTCCTTTAAAGCTGGATCATATTGAATTTGGAGATTATTCGTATCAGGAGATAACCTCAGAGAAAAAATTGGAAGATGTGTTATTCTATTTGTTAAGAATAAGGGATTTCAGACAATATGCCGGAAAAACTATTCTGAATAATGTGTATATGGATTTGCGTGGAAGAAAACCTGTATTCAAGAGAACCAGAACAGCAATTGAAAGAAATAGTATATTCGCAACAATTAAAAGGTATACAAAGAAGTTAAAGCCGCAGTATAATGGAGATGTATATTTGGAAACGGTCAGATGCTATTTCGATATGTCACAAGAAAATCTGGAGAAGTGCCGATATACATATGAAGGGAGCGAAACATACGCCTTTGTGATGTCTGATAAGTACATCATAGCATTGTATGCTCATTGTCTGGTGGCGAGAAAGGAAGCTGCTTTGCAGGAGATACAGATTGAAGGCTTTACGGAAAAAGAGTATGAAATGATAAGGTTGGAGAAGGTGGGGGACGTTTTGTTTCAGGCATTGTTATTAGACGATATGAAGTATTTGGATGAAAAGATTTATGTAGAGTTTTATAATATTTATTTTTGCAATACTTAGATATACTTTTATTTCACATAGGTGGTAAAGAGAAGAGGTAAATAATGAACTATGTAATGTATTATGATTTTGATAATTTTGATAGCATATATGAATGTATTCCCTCCGTAAGGAATGGTGTTGCATTTGGTATGTTTGATTGCATCGTTAAGTTTTATACGATGAATGATAATCAAGTTACATTTTGGATAAATGGGAGTAATCATACTAAAAAAGAAGCAGAGGGAATCTTTGAGAAAGTTTCAAAGTTACTTTCGTACCTTTTTGCGTTGCCAATTTATGGCAAGGAAAATAGGCATTTCGAGGTTGAATGGTGCTTGCAGACCAATAATATGCTATCTAAAAAATCAATGAACACCATAAGCTTGATAGAAAAGAGCATAAACAAATTTAGCAAAACAAGTACTTATTTTGAAGAAAATTTAGATTTGTTGATTGTAGCAATCGACAACCTCTTTAAGTATCGAAAAGAAGATGCATTTGTGTATTTTTTTAAAGTTATTGAGCGCATAGCAAAACAATATTATGTGGTTTATATTCAACGGCATTATACGAAAGCTGTGACAAGTAAAAATAAGAATGAATTGAAAACTATGCTTAAAAACTATGCCTTAAATAATTTGTATGTTGAATTAACAGAAGATATTTTGAATAGAAAAGTTGATTTGTTTTACAAAGAAATCAAAATGGAATTTTATGGAAGCATATTTAATAAGATTTCATTGTTTGTAACAAAAGAAGAAGTTGGCATAAGTGTTGATACAATTAGTAAGCTAGTTAAACTAAGAAATAAGATAGCACATGGAGATACTGTCGATGAACAAAATCTTACAAATTGCTTAGGACAATGTGAATATTTGGCAATGCAAATGTTTTCAAAGCAATTCTTTAGAAGGAGATATGAGGAATTACATATCACATCGTATAGATATTTTGATAAAGAAGATCCATATAAGTAGAGAAAATCTATTTAGCAGTATTCGATAATATCCTAAAAGTAGAATATTGAAATTTATTGAACCAATTCACGAGTGTAAAGGATTGATGTAAGAATTTTGGCAGTGTATAATATGCTGAAAATAATTGTAAAGGAGTAATGACTATGTTACATGAAAGTGATTTAGAACAAAAAATTAATGTTACAGATGCTGATATTAATTTTGAAAGTATATATGAAAAAGACTATATTCCACAAAAATATATAGAAGATATTAAGCAGGCAAATGTACTTATTATTCCAAATGAAGGATTTAGAGATAAAAAAGGTTTATTTTTTCCTGAATGTACATCCGAATTTTATCAATTTTTGAAAAGTACATCAGAAATCAAAACAGAGATATGTATAGATGATGACAAGTTTGAAAAATTGGAACTTCATGCTGATATTGTTTACGTTGCCACATTAATAGTACAGTATGCTGTTTTACCAATTGTAACAAGTATGATTGCTTCATATTTATATGACAAGGTAAAGTCGATGAATAAAGAAAAAGATGAGACAAATACCAATGTTCATATTATTGTTGAAAAGAATGGGAAATCCAAAAAAATTGATTATGAAGGAAGTATAGAGAATTTTGAGGAAACAATGAAAACTGTAGAAAAAACAATTTTTAAATAGGCGGTTTTGACATGGTGTTAAGTGAAATAAAAAAATATTTGCAAACATTTCATATGAAATTGAGAGAAGATATTTTGCAAGACTTAAAGGAACAAAAACAGGTTGCTGTATTTAATCAAGAAGAACTACTAGCTAATGAATTATGGTGTTTAATAGAAGTATATAATATACAGAAAAATTATCTTACTATGTTTCAACTGTTGAAAACAGGTAAATATGAAGAAGCATGGCGTTTGATGGATAATATTGATATATCAATGGGAAATCTTAGAGAAAATTTTGGTGAAGGGATGAATAGTTATAATCTGACGTTCATTAACAAAATTATAAAATATTATGAAAAGGTATTTCCAGATTTTGTATACACTAGTAGGGAAGGAATTATTAAGTCAGAAAAGTGCTCTATTTGTGGGAAAAAAGCATCATTACGAGGGGGATGTAGTCATATCCCAGGAAAATTGTATATGGGAGAGTTGTGTTTAAGAGAAGTAACAGATTATGAAATCATTGGAGTAGCAATAGTTAGGCATCCATTAGATAAATATGCAATATTAAAGCTAGAGGGGCAGGAGTATAATTATCAAGTTTTGGATTATTTAATGGAAAAATTAGATAGTCCATTTAGACCATGGTATGTAGAAGAATTAAAGAGGAAACGACCTGAGTTTATTAATGTCGGGAGAAATGACAAGTGCCCATGTGGTTCAGGGAAAAAATACAAAATGTGTTGTTGTGGCGCTTCAAGAGAGTATGGTCCTCATTATAGAATTACTTTGCTGGGTGGTGAGGAAATGAAAGAGGAATCTATTGAATATTCAGGCAGATGGGTAGAAAAGCAAACGATAAATAGGAAATAGATAAGTATTAAACAGCGTTAAGGCAGATATGAGATCGAAAGATTTTGTATCTGTCTTTTTTTATTACAACAACTTCTGGTCACAATGTCCAGAAGTGGAAAGGAACAAAAATGAGTAGAAAAAATGGAAAGAAGTTATTGATTGCGGTTGCAGTAGGGGCAGTTGTCGTAAAGGCAGTGAGGGATGTCATAAAGGAAAAAAAGCAGGAGAAAGCACTGAAGGCTGTTCTGGATGATTTTTATGAGGAAGAACTGAACTGGTGGGACAGGGAACGTGAGGAAGGAGAGGAATTGTAGATATGGGAATGAAAATACAGCTCCACAGGCTGTTGGTTCCACCCTGACAGGGGAGGGACAGATCAGGAAGGAGGTACACTGTGCAGGAGGAAACAACACAAAAAACGATTGCCCTTGCAATCAAGACATCCAAACTGACCGCAAGTGTTCTCCAGAAGGCGATGAAGATGTATCTGGAGCATCAGAAGCATAAAGAGCCTTCCCACGGGAAAATATCGGTGAAAAAGCTGGTCGGTCAGGGAGCGGGTGCGAAGTCCATAGAGGTCACGGATGATAACATTAAGGCTTTTGAGCGTGTGGCGAGAAAGTACAATGTAGATTTCGCTGTGAAGCGGGATAAGACCACGGAGCCGCCCAAGTACCTTGTATTTTTTAAGGGTAAGGATGCCGATGTGATTGCACAGGCATTCAAGGAATTTGTAAAAGTTAATGAGAAAAAGCAACAGCGTCCGTCATTACGGCAGAAACTGAAAGGACTTCAGAAGATAATCGCACAGAACAAGAACAGGGAGCGGAGCAGAGAGAAAAACAAGGACAGGGGACAGAGCCTATAAGCAAGGTCATTGACGGGATTGTAAAGGATTTGCAGTCAATCCCGAAAACTGTCAAAGAAAAGTGCAGAGGGGTAAATGGGAAACAGCTTGCCCTCAAATGCGCTCACTATGTGATATTTGGATATGTCTTTAATAAGGTTTCATGGCTGTACGGACAGCAGGCAGGAGATAACACGTTACAGAAGGTGTTGGACACGATCAATGGGATGGGAGGTGCGTTTGCAAACCCATTTCCCAGTTTTATGCCGAGGGATTTACTGGTTGGCGTGGGATGCGGGATAGGATTTCGTATGGTAGTATATTATAAAGCGAAAAATGCAAAGAAATTCCGGCAGGGAGTAGAATACGGTTCGGCAAGGTGGGGAACTGTCAAAGACATAGAGCCTTATGTCGATCCGGTATTTGAAAACAACGTGCTTTTAACGGCAACGGAGCGTCTTATGATGTCCGGCAGACCAAAGCAGCCGAAGTATGCAAGGAATAAAAACATTCTTGTGATCGGCGGTTCCGGCTCCGGTAAGACACGCTTTTTTGTGAAGCCGAACCTTATGCAGATGCACAGTTCCTATGTGGTCACCGATCCGAAAGGAACTGTGCTGGTCGAATGCGGCAAAATGCTGTCTAAGAATGATTACCGGATTAAGGTGCTTAATACCATTAACTTTGCAAAATCAATGCATTACAACCCTTTCGCTTACATCCGGAGCGAAAAGGACATTCTGAAACTCGTAAACACAATCATTGTAAATACCAAAGGGGAAGGACAGCAAGCCTCTGAGGATTTCTGGGTGAAAGCCGAAAAGCTCTATTACACGGCACTGATCGCATATATCTGGTACGAAGCACCGGAGGAAGAACAGAATTTTTCCATGCTGATTGATCTGGTGGATGCCAGTGAAGCAAGGGAAGATGATGAAAATTTCAAAAATGCGGTTCACATGCTGTTTGAGGAGCTGGAGCAGAAGAACCCAAACCATTTTGCGGTAAGGCAGTATAAGAAATATAAACTTGCCGCAGGTGTTGTATGCTCTAAAAGACTTCTTAATCAAGCGGTTGGGAAGTCTCTTAGAA
>ERZ772901.49-NODE-49-length-109552-cov-13.470771_pt1 | contig 109552 bp, 102 predicted proteins | sample MGYA00512123_ERZ772901 | MGnify/ENA primary metagenome ERZ772901 (study PRJEB29015, sample SAMEA2737711) | human gut metagenome | biome: human gut; feature: human-associated habitat; material: faeces | place: China | collected 2012 ...
TAGAGCATAACCTTGCCAAGGTTAGGGTCGCGAGTTCGAGTCTCGTTTTCCGCTCGCAGGAGAAAGCAACGCAGGTTGTTTTCTCTTTTTTTTTATGCATTTTTCTTGCAGGAAATTTTTTGTATATCTGTTGCGGGTATTATGAGGAATTTGATATATTTGCGCCTGCAATTAAGAAAATGAAGAAACATGACAACGTATGATATTTATTTCTCGGACGGCAGTTCGAGCGACAATAAGGGGTTTTCTATCAAGACTCCTGAAAAGGCCATTCACATGGCGGAAGACATGTTGGTGAAAGGCAACAGCTACATTGAAGATTACGCAGGCGGAGTGATTTCGGTCGTATCTTCCGGCGGAGAAACCGTATGGAGCAGCCCGATTCCCGAGTCGAAAAAGAAATGACACAGTTTATATTTTTAAAACCATAAGATTATGTTTTCTGGAATAGTAGAGGAATATGCAGAAGTCGTGAAGGTGGTAAAGGATCAGGAAAACCTGCACCTGACATTGAAATGTTCGTTTGTGGATGAGCTGAAGATTGACCAGAGTGTATCACATAACGGAGTGTGTCTGACAGTGGTCAGCATTCAGGACGGTACTTATACGGTAACGGCCATGAAGGAAACCATTGAACGCTCCAATATTGGTCTGCTGGCTGTAGGCGACAAGGTGAATGTGGAACGCAGCATGATGATGAACGGACGACTGGACGGCCATATCGTGCAGGGACATGTAGACCAGACTGCAGTTTGTACGGCAGTTGATGATGCGCAGGGAAGCTGGTATTTCACCTTTAAGTATAACTTCGACAAGGAGATGGCAAAACGCGGATACTTCACGGTGGACAAAGGTTCTGTCACGGTGAACGGTGTCAGCCTGACAGTCTGCAATCCTACATTGGATACGTTCCAGGTAGCGATTATTCCTTATACTTACGAGCATACCAATTTCCATACAATCAAGGTGGGAAGTGTGGTAAATATCGAATTCGATATTATCGGTAAGTACCTGAGCCGCATGATGCAGCTTACAGAGTGATACTTTCAGTTATATCACTTCAAGGCGCAGTTTTCTGGAATCGATTTCCGAAAGCTGCGCCTTGCGTTTTTTATAGGTCTTTGAGCAGTACCTCGCTGCTCTTTTCTGTAAATTCTTTGCGGGCCTGTATCAGGGTTTGCCAAGCTGTAGAATAATGTCCCGGGTCAATTTTGAAATCCTCCGCTCCGTTGGCGTCCAGCTGGCTGAGGAGGGTACCTACACTTAACCGATGGATATCGATTCCAGGGAGGTATTGAGGGTCGCGGGATTTTTCTTCTCCGCCGGCACCAGCTTCATAAATCAGTCGCATGTCCTGCAACTCATACAGAATACTTTTTGTCAGACGGATTGGAATCTTGTGTTCTTTGCTCAGTGCTTCTGCCGTGTAAGGCCGGCCGCCGGTGGCGAATCGTTTGCAGATAGAGCTCAGAATAATGGTACAGAAAAAGTCGTGAAAACGTCGGCTGATATTGGCTGTTTCCTTTCCGAAGTTGAAGGTGGATATGTTCTGGCTGATGTAGCTCATTTCGGCTCCGAACAGACAGATGCTCCAAGATATTTGTGTCCACAAAAGGAACAGAGGAATGGCCGCAAAGCTTCCGTAGATGGCATTGTAATTAGAAACCCATATCTGGCTATTGATGTAGAAATACTGAAAGGCTTGGAAAGCACTTCCTGCCAGAATACCCGGTAGCCAGGCGTGTGCCAGCTTGACTTTCGTGTTGGGCATGAAGGTGTAAAGTCCGATGAACATTCCCCAGATAAGGGCGTATGGGATAAGGCGGACGAAGAATTTCAGAACCGGGGCCAGCACCATGAAGTTCTGCAATTCCTTGACGTAGGTGCTCATGAAGATGGACAGACCGCTGGAGATTACGAGTAGTACCGGCAGTAGTAGAATCAAAGAAGAATAGTCGGTAATCTGTCGGAACAGACTTCGGGGTTTTTTTACTTGCCAGATGGCATTAAAGCTGCGTTCGATGTTGTCAATCAGCAGCAGGACGGTACCCAACAGCATGATGAGGCCTACACCGATAAAGATGCCGCTTTGTGCATGTTCCAGATAGGAATTAATCCAGCTGATGACAAGTTCAGCCTGTGCGCCTGTTACCCCGCTGCGGAACTGTGATTCTATCAGGGTATCGAATCCGAACCCTCTGGCTATGGCGAAAAGCAGGGCCAGGATGGGGATGATGGAAAGCAGGGTGCTGTAGGTCAGCGCTGATGCACGCACTACAATACGGTCATTGATAAACTGGTTGATGGATAAGTAAATAATCTTGAGACAGGTGTATCCTTTCCATTGAAGGTGAGAAACTTCCTCTTCCCGGATGCGCCAGATACCGTCGTCCAGAAAGTGAATCAGTGATTTGAGTCGTGCGTTCATGGTGGATTGGTTTTAATGAAAAAGAAAGCAGCCGGTCTATAAGCCGGGTTCTGTCACCCTGCAAGCAGGGGAGTCTGTCATTTATCTACGCCTGCCGTCACCGGCAGGCTCTAGCAGTCCACCCTCCGACGTGGGGCGAGCAACCCTCGTTAATGCCGGTTTACATGACCTTACAACTCCTAAGATGCACAGCCCGCATATCGCTATACGGCTGGTAGGCTCTTACCCTACCTTCTCACCCTTACCTCCGGGTGGAGGCGGTTATTTTCTTCTGCATTACTCTACCCTTACGGACAGCTTTCTGTTAGGAAGTAGGATGCTCTGCGTTGCCCGGACTTTCCTCTTTTACTATATAATAATGTACCAGCGACAGACCGACCGACTGCTTTCTTCGTGCAAAGGTACGCAAATAAACGGAATTTGTGCTATAATTGTCAGAATTCTTTTGATTCGGGTGTTTGGGAAGCTGTCAGAACTAGCCGGACGAATTGTCAGCGTTGTCACTATTTCACTGGTAATGAATGTAAATTTGTCAGATATGCCAGTTAACTGCGGTTAATGCCCTTGTTTTCATTGTTAAAAGACGGAAAAAAGAATAGGGTAAGAGTACAATCGTATGGATTTTGTTCTACTTTAGCAAATGAAAAGTTAAAACAATGTCGAAATTAACATTTAAAACAATAGAAGGTATGAAAACAACAACTAAGTTTGCGATTGGTTCTGTGGCAGTCGTTGCTTTGAGTGCCGGAGTGGCAGGGGTTACAGCGTATGCCATGATGGAGAAAAATCAGGATAATACTTCTTTTTATGAAAGTTTTGAAACGGCATCTCCTTTACGTACCGCAGCGTTCGATGCTTCCAGCATGCAGCCGGTAGACTTGACTAAAGCGGCAGAGAGTACGTTGAATTCCGTCGTACATATCATGTCTATCCAGCGCAGCAAGATACAGACTATTCAGGGACAACCGGATATTTTTGACTTCTTCTTCGGTGACGGTAGAGGACGCCAGCAGCAAGTACAGACTCCGGAACAGAGAGGCTTCGGTTCGGGTGTTATCATCTCAAAGGATGGTTACATCGTAACGAACAACCACGTGATTGACGGAGCGGATGAAATCAATGTGAAGTTGCACGACGGACGCGAAATGAAAGGTCGTGTCATCGGTACCGACCCGACTACTGACCTGGCACTTGTAAAGATTGAAGGAGATGACTTCCCGGCTATCGTGGTAGGTAACTCTGACAACCTGAAAGTAGGTGAGTGGGTATTGGCAGTAGGTAACCCGTTCAATCTTGGTTCAACAGTGACTGCCGGTGTGGTAAGTGCGAAATCTCGTGGATTGGGAGCTAATCAGGTAGAATCTTTCATCCAGACCGATGCGGCTATCAATCAGGGTAACAGTGGTGGTGCATTGGTTAATGCGAAAGGTGAACTGGTAGGTATCAATGCCATGCTGTATTCTCCGACTGGTGCTTATTCAGGATACGGTTTCGCTATTCCGGTAAGTATCATGACAAAGGTGGTAACCGACTTGAAACAATATGGTACCGTACAGCGTGCTTTGCTGGGCATCGCCGGTCGTGACATGGGTAACGAAGTTTATCCGGATGAAATCAGAAAAGAACAGAAGGAACTGGGAGCTACCGAAGGTGTACAGGTAGTAGAAGTAACCGAAGGTGGTTCTGCCGATGGATTCTTGCAGAAGAACGATGTCATCCTGAAGTTGAATGACAAGACCGTGAAGACCATGGCCGACCTTCAGGGAACATTGGCTAAGTATCGTCCGGGTGATAAAGTGAAGATCACCGTATTGCGTGACAAGAAGGAAAAGACCTTTACCATTACGTTGAAGAACTCTCAGGGAACTACTAAAGTGGTAAAACAGGCAGATATGGAACTTCTGGGAGCAGCCTTCCGTGCCGTACCTAATGAACTGAAAAAACAGTTGAACTTGGGTTATGGAGTAGAAGTGACCGGTATTGATAACGGAAGAATGAAAGACAGCGGCATCCGCAAAGGTTTCATCATTCTGAAAGCCAACGGCAAGCAGTTGCGCACCGTACAAGATTTGGAAAATGTAATGAAAGCAGCTTCTCAGTCACCCGATCAGGTACTGTTCATGACGGGAGTTTATCCTTCAGGAAGACGTGCCAACTATGCGGTAGACTTGTCGCAAGCTGAATAAAAGATATTACTGTAAGGTAAAAAGATTTGGAAAGAAAAGGCGTTCCGATTTTTCGGAAACGCCTTTTTGATGTTTTTTTCTTTTTCCGATAATATGGGTGGGAGATGAACAATTGACTTGTTTTGTCTGTTGTCATTTTAAGAATGGCGGTTGACAAAAAGAGAGCAGGTCCGTCTGTTTAAGAAAATTATAGATTCTTTCTTTGCAAATCTGCCACCTAAATAAAATTAATTTTGTACTTTTGTACCCAAATCATTTTATATAGAATGAGACAGTTAAAGATTGCTAAAAGTATCACTAACCGAGAGAGTGCTTCTTTGGATAAGTATTTGCAGGAAATCGGTCGTGAAGATTTGATTACTGTAGAAGAGGAGGTAGAACTCGCTCAACGTATCCGTAAGGGTGACCGTATTGCTTTGGAGAAGCTTACGCGTGCTAATTTGCGATTTGTGGTGTCTGTGGCCAAACAGTATCAGAACCAGGGATTGAGCTTGCCTGACTTGATTAACGAAGGTAACTTGGGCTTGATTAAAGCTGCTGAGAAATTTGATGAAACTCGTGGATTCAAGTTTATCAGTTACGCCGTTTGGTGGATTCGTCAGTCTATTCTTCAGGCATTGGCTGAACAGTCGCGTATTGTACGTTTGCCGTTGAACCAGGTAGGCTCACTGAATAAAATCAGCAAGGCGTTTTCCAAATTTGAGCAGGAAAACGAGCGTCGTCCTTCACCGGAAGAGCTGGCCGATGAGCTGGAAATCCCGGTAGACAAGATTTCGGATACGCTGAAGGTTTCCGGTCGTCACATTTCAGTGGATGCTCCTTTTGTGGAAGGAGAGGACAACAGTCTGCTGGATGTGCTGGTGAACGATGATTCTCCTATGGCCGATCGCTCCTTGGTAAATGAATCACTTTCGAGGGAAATTGACAGAGCACTTTCTACGCTAACCGAAAGAGAAAAGGATATTATCCAGATGTTTTTCGGTATTAACACGCAGGAAATGACGTTGGAAGAAATCGGCGACAAGTTTGGGCTCACACGTGAGCGTGTTCGTCAGATTAAGGAAAAGGCAATTAGAAGATTAAGACAAAATTCTCGTAGTAAGCTGCTCAAATCTTATTTGGGATAAGGTAGAGATTGATTTCCAAAAAACAGAAGAGATGTATGAAGGTTAGCTCAGACCTTGATACATCTCTTTTTGTATGTAGAAAGGCTTTTTCTTTGTTAATTTATATGTCTTCTTTCGGTTTTTACGCATAATTGTGTACTTTTGCCCCCAATAAATTGATGAATTATGCGTTATACAAAGTTTTTCTGTTTTCTGTTAATGATGGTATTTGCTGCCTCTGCATTCAGCAAGCAGCCGAAAGATAAGAACAAATATGGAGTGTATCTGGCAGGTGTGTCTGCTTCATTTACTGACTCATTAGTGTATTTCACAGACGTGCAGTATCTGGACAGTGCTGCTGTAGATGATAAAGGAATGTTAGTGGGCCGTGCATTGTACAGCATCCAGTTGAAGGACTATCTGGAACAGAAACAGAATGGAAAGAACCGTACTTGCTTCATGTTTTTCAGCCGTAAAAAGAAAAACGTGCAGAAGGAACTGAAGAAATTGAAGGAGAAATATACCAAGGGTGGTTCATTGTTCCTTAAGGATGTGAATGCGGAATTTAAGTTTGAAAAGCCTGATTTTGAATAATGCAGATGAAGAAATGGCTTTACACCCTGCTGGTGATCGTACTGGCCGCCTGTTCCAATGAAATTCCGGAACAACAGCCTGCGAAACGCTCCGGGCGTACGGTGCTGGCATACTTGATTTCAAATAGTCCTAAATCTTTGGAGGGGAATCTACAAGACAATGTGGTGGATATGTACATGGCATTGGCTGAAATAAAAGATTCCTGTACGTTACTGGTATTTTATCGTCCGCAGGAATATAGTAGTTATTTGGATGTACCCACGTTGCTATGTTTTGATACGGATGGGCGTGGCAATATCAATAACCTTCCAGCCGTGACAGGGACGGATCTGACGTTTGAGTCTGTATGCCAGGTAGCACAGAAGAAAGAATATACGATGAACAGCCAGATAGCCACTGATCCGGTTGTCATGGAAGAAGTTCTTAAGGACATGCAGAAGATTGCTCCTTCTGACAGTTATGGTCTTATTCTAGGTTCGCATGCTTCAGGGTGGATGAAGGGTAATTCTGTGCAGTCAAAAGCCTTTGGCGATGATGATGGTTACAATATAGATATTCCTGATTTGGCCAATGTGCTGAAGAAAAGTTTCTCGGAAAAATTGGATTTCGTATTGTTTGATGCCTGTATGATGGGTAATGCAGAGGTGGGCTATGAATTGAAAGACGTAACTTCACATTGTATTGCTTCCGTAATGGAAACCCCGGTGTATGGATTTCCGTATGATCATATTCTTCCTTATTTGTATACTGAAAATATAGACTACCCTGCTGTTTGTCATGAGTTTATGTCTTTTAATAAGACGAATAACTTGTGGGGTACATGTGCCGTGATGGACTGTAGCCAAATGGAAAATCTGGCCAGTGCGGTAAAAGCAAAACTCTCAGAGTGGCAGGATGCACTTTCTTCTGTGTCCATGCGGAACGTACAGCAGTATGGAGTGAACAGTTATAAATATTTTTCCTACGATGTACTTGATTTCTTTCGAGAGTTAGGAAGGAAAAGTGGGATAGTAAAGACTACTGATTTGAATGAGGCTATTGCTTCTGTGCAAAGCGCATTGAACCAAGCGGTGATAGCTAAAGATTGTTTGTCTGGCGTAGATTATGACTTTGATGGGCTGGTTATAGATGGTACTCGTTTTTGTGGCATCGGCATGTATATTCCGAAGGAGGTTAATGATTACGTGCCTGATAATATTTCTTGGAATAATTGGAATGATTATTACAAACAGTCTATCTCTTGGTATCGTGCCGCAGGTTGGGCTGATTTAAATTTGAACTAATTACAAATTTCTTTACTCTTTGTGTGAACATTCTATCGGCTAAGTGTGTTTTTATTTATTAAAACAGCTTTATAGGTATGTGGAATTTCATCAAAGAATTACGACGTAAGGACCACCAGCGTTATCTTGGTGGACTGGATTTCTTTAAATATATTGGTCCCGGTTTGCTTGTGACCGTTGGTTTTATAGATCCGGGCAACTGGGCTTCTAATTTTGCGGCAGGAGCGGACTTCGGGTACTCCTTGTTGTGGGTGATTACCTTGTCTACTATTATGCTCATCGTGTTGCAGCATAATGTGGCTCATTTGGGAATTGTTACCGGACTGTGCTTGAGCGAGGCTGCCACGAAATATACGCCGAAATGGGTGTCACGTCCTATTTTGGGAACAGCCGTATTGGCGTCTATCTCCACTTCTCTGGCTGAGATTTTGGGAGGAGCCATTGCCTTGGAAATGTTATTTGATATTCCTATTATCTGGGGTTCCCTTCTCACCGCTTTCTTTGTCACAATTATGCTGTTTACCAATTCCTACAAGCGGATTGAGCGCTCTATTATTGCATTTGTGTCAGTGATAGGATTGTCTTTTCTTTATGAACTTTTCCTGGTTGACATTGATTGGCCTTTGGCTGCCCGTTCATGGGTGGCACTTTCCATTCCCGAGGGAAGTCTGTTGGTAATAATGAGTGTGCTGGGAGCCGTGGTGATGCCTCATAACCTGTTCTTGCACTCGGAAGTAGTACAGAGCCGGGAATACAATAAGAAGGACGATGCTTCTATCCGTAAGTTATTAAAATATGAATTCTATGATACCCTGTTTTCTATGGGAGTAGGCTGGGCCATCAACAGTGCGATGATTCTGCTGGCTGCGGCTACCTTCTTTGCTAATCATATTGGAGTAGAAGAGTTGCAGCAGGCCAAGAGTTTGTTGGAACCTTTGCTGGGCAATCAGGCTGCTACTATCTTTGCTCTTGCCTTGCTGATGGCAGGTATTTCTTCCACTGTGACAAGCGGGATGGCCGCCGGTTCCATTTTTGCCGGCATGTTTGGTGAATCCTATCATGTAAAGGATGTGCACTCTCGTGTAGGAATTCTGCTTTCATTGGGAATAGCACTGGTTGTCATTCTGTTCATCGAGAATCCCTTCCAGGGATTGATTATCTCACAAATGATACTGAGCATTCAGCTTCCTTTTACCATTTTCTTGCAGGTAGGGTTGACTTCCTCAAAACGGGTCATGGGGCAATATGCCAACTCCCGTTGGAGTAGTTTTGTGCTTTACACCATGGCAGTGATTGTATCTGTGCTGAATCTGGCTCTTCTTTTCTCAGAAAGTTTTTAAGCTGTCCGTAAATCGGTGCCTGACATCTTTTTCTTATAGTGGTATGCCAGCATCAAGGCTGCCACGGCGAAGGCCAATGCATCGGATAACGGCATGCTGAACCATACACCTTCCACGCCATAGAAGGGTGGGAGAAAAACCAGTCCCGGAAGAAGGAAGAGCAGCTGGCGGGAAAGAGACAGGAAGATGGAAATCCGGGCTTTTCCGATGGACTGAAAGAACTGGGTGATGACAATCTGTGCACCTACCACCGGGAAGGATAGAATGCCAATTCTCAGGGCCAGTGTCGCTTCGTCAGTCAGTTCGTGGTTGTCAGTAAACATGCCGACAAATATACCGGGAAACAGCTCACCGATTATAAACCCTAAGGTGGTAATGATACATCCTGCCGTGATTCCCAGCTTCAAGGTTCTTTTTACGCGGTCGAAATGTTGTGCACCGTAGTTGTATCCCGTGATGGGCTGCATTCCCATGGTGATACCCATTACAATCATGACAAAGAGCATCTGGATACGGTTGAGGATGCCGAATGCACCTATGGCCATATCACCTCCATAGTTGAGCAGACGGTTATTAATGAAAATCACGATGCAGCAGGCACACACATTCATGACGAAGGGCGACATGCCGATGGCAAAAATATTGGCTATGATGTGCTGTTTCAACCGCATGCTGTGACGCTGGAAGCGGATATAAGTCTTTGGGCTGTAGAAGTGATACAATACCCATAGCATGCCGATGAACTGTGAGCAGATGGTCGCAAGTGCCGCTCCCCGGATTCCCCAGTTCAGTACAAAAATGAAAATCGGAGCCAGAATAATGTTGCAGCCTACGGTCAGCATGGAAGAAAGCATGGCTTTTTGAGGGTAACCGGTGGCACGCATGATGTTGTTAAGCCCGATCATCACGTAGGAAATCGGACTGCCCAACAAAATTACCTGCATAAAATCGCGGGCATACGGCAGGGTAGCTTCGCTGGCTCCGAAGAAAAAGAGAATCGGTTCCAGAAAGATAAATGCCAATCCACCGTAGAAGATGGCATTAATGACACAAAGAATGGCTACGTTGCCGAGAATGTCTTCTGCCCCCTTTTTATCCTTCTGTCCCAGTCGGATGGAAGAAAGTGTGGCACCTCCTACGCCCACCAGTGTACAGAAGGCTACCAGCAGGTTCATCAGCGGAAAGGTAATGGCCAAACCGGAGATGGCCAGGGCTCCCACACCATGACCGATGAAAATACTGTCGATGATGTTATACAAGGAAGTCAGTGTCATTCCGATAATGGCAGGAATGGAATATTCCACCAGCAGTTTCCCGATAGGGGCTTCTCCCAATATGTGCGGATTGTTTTCTTTCATGTACGTTTGTTTATTTTAATTTCCAAAGTTAGGAATATGAAGCAATATTTTAGAACTTTGTACCGTTAAATCAAACTAAACATACCAATGGACAAAACTAAATGCGTAGCAGCACTTTTTGATTTTGACGGAGTCGTGATGGACACTGAGTCACAGTACAGCATCTTCTGGAATGAGGTGGGAAAGAAATACCATCCGGAATACGAGGAATTCGGAAAAATCATCAAGGGACAGACGCTGCGGCAGATTTACGACCGTTATTTTCAGGGAATGGAGCATGAACAGGCTGAAATTACAGAAGGCCTGAACCGTTTCGAGACAGAGATGCGCTATGAATATGTGCCGGGAGTGGCAGAGTTCATGCAGAACCTTCGTGCCCATGGAGTGAAAATAGCTATAGTGACCAGCTCGAACGAGAAGAAAATGGCCAATGTGTATGCGGCACATCCTGAATTGAAAGACATGGTGGACCGGATACTCACGGCCGAGATGTTTCAGAAATCCAAGCCGGACCCCGATTGTTTTTTGCTTGGAGCCAAAGTTTTCGAAACTCTCCCGGCAAATTGCGTCGTGTTTGAAGATTCGTTCCATGGCATTCAGGCGGGAAACGCAGCAGGCATGCCTGTAGTGGGACTGAGCACCACCAATCCGGCGGAAGCCATTCAAAATCAGTGCGCCCGGGTGATTCCAGATTTCACCTGTTTTACGTATGAAGAAATGATGAACTTGCTGTAAGGCTTGTCTGATTCGGAAAAATCGGCTATTTTTGCGGAAATTTTATTAATTCAGAAGAAAACTATGGCAGGATATCTTTCTGGTGATACTCGTAAGGTAACGACTCACCGTTTGATTGAGATGAAACAGAGAGGTGAAAAGATTTCCATGTTGACCTCTTATGATTATACAATGGCGCAGATTGTAGACGGCGCAGGTGTGGATGTGATTCTGGTAGGTGATTCAGCTTCGAATGTGATGGCGGGTAACGTGACGACCTTGCCTATTACCGTGGAGCAGATGATTTATCACGGAAAGTCAGTGATGCGCGGTGTGAAGCGTGCATTGGTAGTGGTGGATATGCCATTTGGTTCTTATCAGGCAGACCCGTTTGACGGGGTGCGCAATGCTATCCGCATCATGAAAGAAACACATGCTGATGCCCTGAAGCTGGAAGGCGGTGAAGAAGTCATCGACGTGATTCGCCGTATCATCGGTGCCGGAATGCCCGTGATGGGACACCTGGGACTGATGCCTCAGTCTATCAATAAATACGGAACTTACGGTGTACGCGCCAAAGAAGACGCAGAAGCTGAAAAGCTGATTAAGGATGCGCGTCTGTTGGAAGAAGCCGGATGCTTTGCCTTGGTACTGGAGAAAATTCCGGCTGCACTGGCAACCCGTGTGGCTCAGGAGCTGACTATTCCGGTTATCGGAATCGGAGCCGGTGGAGGAGTAGACGGACAGGTATTGGTAGTGACTGACATGCTGGGTATGACCAAAGGATTCAGCCCGCGTTTCCTTCGTCGCTATGCCGACCTGAATACCGTAATGACCGACGCAATCGGACATTATGTAGCCGACGTGAAAGCTTGTGACTTCCCTAACGAGTCAGAACAATACTAAGATTATCACTTATAAGCCGCAGATGCATGGACTGCAAAGTCCGGTTCTTCCGGACAATTTAAAAGTCGCAGTCTGTGCATTTGTGTTTTCTATTAGATGTAGAAAAAATGTGGAACAAGAATTTTAATCTTTTGCTCATCGCTAATTTTTTCCTGTATACGGCAGTGTATATGCTGTTTCCTGCACTTCATCACTGGATGGTGTCAGAAGGAGGGTATACGGGATTTCAGGCCGGAGGTGCCATAGCCATCTTTGGAGCTTCTCTTTTTCTTTTGGGAGCTTTCAATAATTACCTGGTCGATACGTTTAAGCGTAAGAATGTGTGTACGCGCAGCCTTCTGCTGCTGGCGCTTTTGGGATTGTTGTATCCATACGCCGGAGAGTGGGGGATGATTTTCCTTTTGCGTGTGCTTCAGGGAGCCTTGTTTGGGGTGGTACTGATGGCCATGGGAAGTACCCTGGTCATCGATGTAACTCCCAGCCAGTACAGAAACAAGGCCAGTGTGGTTTTCACCTGGTCGGGGGTACTCGGTATGCTGTGCGGCATCCTGTTGGGATATAATGCAGGCTGGTATCTTTCTTTCCAGCAGCAGATTTATCTGTTTGTGGGACTTTGTGCCCTTCCGGTCGTACTGGTTTCCATGGTGGAAGTCTGTTTCCGTGCTCCGTTGGACCTTCCGTTGCTGTCGTTCGACCGTTTTCTGCTTTTTCGTACCTTGATTCCGGGTTTGAACATGATGGTGGTTCCCTTCATTTTAGGGGTGTTGTTCAGCTCGATTTTCGATACTTTTTTCTACATTTGTATCATAGCCGGATTTATCGTCTTCCTGCTGCTGGACCGCGTGGTTCGCAAGCAAGTGAACGGCCGCCTGCTGAATGGTGTCGGACTGGTATTGATGTGCGTGGCAGCATGGCTGCTGGGCTGTTCTACCGGAAAAGAAATGTTGATGGGAGCCGGTTTCCTGACCGGATTGGGCATGGGTTTCTCCCTGCTTCAGTTCTTGCGGATGATGATACGTCTTCCTTTGCACTGTGAGCGCGGAACGGGCTATCACACCTATCAGTTGCTTTGGGAGTCGGGCGTCATGCTGGGCGTGTTCTTCGGGAAATACACAGAAGACAGCTCCGGACAACAGTTCCGGGCTGCATCGCTCATTTTGCTGGCTGGTCTGTTGATTTATCAGGCAGTGGTGCACGGCTATTTTATGAAACGAATGAAGAATAGATAACTTAACTAATATAAAGAATATGGCAGACGACAAGAAAATTATCTTTTCAATGGTGGGAGTGAGCAAATCATTCCAGAACAACAAACAGGTATTGAAAGACATCTACCTATCCTTTTTTTATGGCGCGAAAATCGGAATCATCGGTTTGAACGGTTCCGGTAAGTCTACTTTGATGAAAATCATTGCCGGAATCGAAAAGAACTACCAGGGTGAAGTGGTATTTTCACCGGGTTATTCTGTAGGTTATCTGGCACAGGAACCTCAGCTTGACGACACGAAGACTGTGAAGGAAGTCGTGATGGAGGGAGTGCAGCAGGTGGTAGACACGCTGGCTGAATACGAAGAAATCAATCAGAAGTTTGGTTTGCCGGAGTATTATGAAGATCCGGAAAAGATGGACGCACTCTTTGCGCGTCAGGCCGAACTGCAGGATATTATTGACGCTACCGATGCGTGGAATCTTGACAGCAAACTGGAACGTGCGATGGATGCGTTGCGCTGTCCGCCCGAAGATCAGCTGGTGAAGAACCTTTCGGGAGGTGAACGCCGCCGTGTGGCTTTGTGCCGTCTGTTGTTGCAGAAACCGGACATCCTGTTGCTCGACGAGCCGACCAACCACCTGGATGCAGAAAGCATTGACTGGCTGGAACAGCACTTGCAGCAGTACGAAGGAACGGTAATTGCCGTAACACACGACCGCTACTTCCTGGATCATGTGGCCGGATGGATTCTGGAACTTGACCGTGGTGAAGGTATTCCTTGGAAGGGAAATTATTCAAGCTGGCTGGAGCAGAAGACCAAGCGTATGGAAATGGAAGAGAAGACGGCCAGCAAGCGTCGTAAGACGCTGGAACGCGAGTTGGAATGGGTGCGCATGGCTCCTAAGGCTCGTCAGGCCAAGGGTAAGGCTCGTCTGAATTCGTACGACAAACTCTTGAACGAAGATGTGAAGGAGAAGGAAGAAAAGCTAGAAATCTTTATCCCGAACGGTCCGCGTCTGGGAAACAAGGTTATCGAAGCCAAGCATGTGGCCAAGGCGTATGGCGACAAACTGCTTTTCGACGACTTGAACTTCATGCTGCCGCCTAACGGTATTGTGGGAGTTATCGGTCCGAACGGTGCCGGAAAGACGACGTTGTTCCGCCTGATTATGGGATTGGAAAGTGTGGATAAAGGTGAGTTTGAAGTAGGAGAGACTGTGAAAGTGGCCTATGTAGACCAGCAGCACAAGGACATTGACCCGAACAAGACCGTATACCAGGTAATTAGTGGCGGTAACGACCTGATTCGTATGGGTAACCGCGATGTGAATGCCCGTGCATACCTGAGCCGCTTTAATTTCTCCGGTTCTGATCAGGAAAAACTCTGCGGTATGCTTTCTGGTGGTGAGCGCAACCGTCTGCACCTGGCCATGGCATTGAAGGAAGAAGGTAACGTGTTGTTGCTCGACGAGCCGACCAACGATATTGACGTAAACACTCTCCGTGCGCTGGAAGAAGGTTTGGAAGACTTTGCCGGATGTGCCGTAGTTATCAGCCACGACCGTTGGTTCCTCGACCGTATCTGTACCCACATCTTAGCTTTTGAAGGAGACAGTCAGGTGTTCTACTTCGAGGGTTCTTACACGGAATACGAAGAAAACAAGATGAAGCGTATGGGCAATGTAGAGCCGAAGCGCGTACGTTATCGCAAGTTGATGGAAGATTGATTTTCCCTTATCAATAAATAAAAAGAGGCCTCTGACGGGAAACTGCCGGAGGCTTCTTTTATTTATAGAGTTGGAAAGTAACGTAAATTTAAATAGTGGGAGATAAATATTGGCTCTTGGATATTTTTCGTATCTTTGTATAAAGGCTTGAATCAAATAAGTATTTGCCGTTTCCCGTTATTCATTATTAATTGTTTAGTATGAAATATCCAATTGGAATGCAGAATTCTGATTGCATCATGGAAGACGGTTATTTCATCAACTGAAACAAGTATAAATAGAAACACATTAACTAATATGGAAAAGAAAATACCCTTTGCTTCTGATGTAATTTTAATTGATGCAGCTTTCCTTGACCGTGTGGGGAAGGATATGGCGGCACATTTTGCACCGTTGGTGGGGCGTGAACTGCCTAAGGCTGATCTGGTCGTGCTGCTGGAGTGTCTGGCTTTGGATGCCGGAATAGAGCCGGGCAAGAATGAGATACAGGTAATTTTTGTGTATGATGCGGAGCATAGCCGGATGAATTTCTGCCTTCCTTCTGATTTGGAAAAGGAAATTCACGGCATGGCATTCCAGAGTCGTCTGGGTGAGTTTGCGCTTTATGCTTTCCAGCCGTCGGATATGGCTCGCCGGGAGGATTTATTTACGGAATCACTGCAATTGCTGACCGAATCGAAAGATGCACGCCGAATCATGCTGGTGCCCGATGAAGGGGAATATGGAGAAGCTGTGGAGCGGCTGGCGGCAAAGATAAAGGGAAAAGATGGTGTGACGGTGTTCGGCATGAATCCTCCGGCGCACGATTATGAATATTCCTTTGAAATGTTAGGATTTGCCATTCTTCAGTCGTTGGGCATCCGGGCAGAGGAACTTTAATATTGTGGAGGTATGTCTGATTTCCGTTTGAAAGCTTTCTATAGTGTGGCACGGAACCTTAGTTTTACCAAGGCTTCGCAGGAGTTGTTCGTGAGTCAGCCGGCAGTGACCAAGCATGTTAGGGAACTGGAGAGTCTCTATGGTGTGCGTCTGTTCGACCGGAAGGGAAATTCCATTTCGCTCACTGAGGCCGGAAAGTTGCTGATGGAGCACTGCGAACGGATTTTGGACGATTACCGCAAGCTGGAGTACGACATGCACCAGTTGAACAATGAGTATGCGGGAGAGTTACGGTTAGGGGCCAGTACGACAATCTCACAGTATGTGCTTCCGCCTGTGCTGGCTGCTTTCACGGAGCGTTATCCCAAGATGAGTGTGTCATTGATGGACACTAATTCGCGTAATGTGGAGAAGGCTTTGCAGGAGCATACCATTGACGTGGGTATGGTGGAAGGGGTGTTCCGTCTGCCCAGCCTGCGCTACGACCCGTTTTTGTGCGATGAACTGGTGCCGGTAGTTTGTCCGCGCGGCCACTGGGCCGGAAAGGAGGAACTGACGCTGGAAGAGTTTGTTCGTGTGCCATTGGTGCTTCGTGAGCGGGGGTCCGGCACGCTGGATGCCATTGAGATGGTATTGGCAGAGCAGGGACTGAAGCTTTCTTCGCTGAATGTGCGGATGCACTTAGGCAGTACGGAAGGTATCAAGTCGTTCTTGCGGTGCAGCAACTGTATGGGCATCGTGTCAATCTGTGCCTTAGAGAGGGAACTGAAGGAAGGAGACTTTCAGGTGATTGACATTGAGGGCCTGCAATTCAAGCGGCATTTCTGTTTTGTATCGGCTCAGGGGCAGGAGTCGGATACGGTATTGAATTTTATGCGTTTTGTCCGGCACTTCCTTTCTGGGAAGTAAAGGCCGGACAAGACGTCTCTTTTTATTTCTTCCCGAATTTAGGGTCGATTTTCAGCAGGGCGGTAACGCCGAAGGTGGCCAGTGTGCACACCATAATCCAGATGAAGAACAGCTGGTAGCCTAGGGTTTCTTGCATCCAGCCGGCTATCATGCCCGGCAGCATCATGCCCAAGGCCATGAAGGCGGTACAGATGGCATAGTGCGAGGTCTTGTGTGTGCCGTTGGCAAAATAAATAAGGTAGAGCATGTAGGCCGTGAAACCGAATCCGTAGCCGAACTGTTCCACAAAGATGCAGCTGTTCACGATGATTAAGTTGTCGGGCTGGGCGTAACTCAGGTACACGTAGACAATGTCGGGCATGGAGATGGCCCATACCATCGGCCAGAGCCAGCGGCGCAGTCCGTGGCGTGCTACGGCAATGCCTCCCAGGATACCTCCCAAGGTGAGACCGACAATGCCGAGCGTTCCTTGGGCAAAGCCTATCTGTGCCGTGGTCATGCCGAGTCCTCCTTGTTCCACCGGGTCGAGCAGAAAGGGAATGCCCATCTTGGCTAACTGTGCCTCGGGCAAGCGGTAGAGCAGCATGAACAGGATGGCGGTAAGCGCTTGTTCTTTCTGGAAGAAGGAACGGAAGGTAAGCAGGAAATCGGTCAGTATGCTCCGGGCTTCTCCTTGCCGGGCAACCGACGGACAGTCTTGGTCAGGACGGGGCAGTACGAAGGAATGGTAGAGCCACAGAGCTAGCAGGCAGCCTGCTAACGTGAAGAAGGTGATGCTCCAGGCGTACGATGTGCGCCCGGTCATTTCTTCCAGCCAGCCGGCCAGCATAATGAGCAGTCCTTGTCCGGCGATGGTGGCAAAGCGGTAGAACGTGCTGCGGATGCCCACGAAGAAGGCTTGCTGATGCGGGGTAAGACCTAACATGTAGAAGCCGTCGGCGGCGATGTCGTGGGTGGCGGAACTGAAGGCTACGAGCCAGAACACCGCTAATGTGGTCTGGAAGAAATGGCTGGTGGGGATGGTGAAGGCAATGCCGGCCAGTCCGGCACCCAGTAGCAACTGGGTCGTGACAATCCACCACCGTTTGGTGCGGAGTAGGTCGATAAACGGGCTCCACAGGGGCTTGATGACCCAGGGCAGGTTCAGCCAGCTGGTGTAGAGGGCCACCTCCGTATTCGAGATGCCCATCCGTTTGTACATCACCAGCGATAAAATCATGACAGCTACGTAGGGAAGTCCTTCGGCAAAGTAGAGCGAGGATACCCAGTACCAGGGAGAGCGTGTGCGCATAGTCGTTCGTTTTTAGTATAACTTACGGATTTCAGCTCCCCGGTAGTAATGCAGCAGAATCTGGTCGTAGGAATATCCTTTTTCGCCCATCACGGCAGCACCGATCTGACAGAGTCCCACACCGTGTCCCCATCCGGCACCGGTCAGTTCGAACCATTCGGGCACTCCGTTCACTTCCGGTCCCTTGTCGACCACGAATGCTGAGCTGAACAGGTGGGTAGGTGAGAGGGTGTGTCGTATTTCCAGTTCCTTTCCGATGGTAATTGTTTTCAGGGTTCCTACAATCTTCAGCCGGCTGATACGTCCCGATTTTCCACGCTCTACGGGGATAAGGTCGAGTATCTCTCCGTAATCGCTCTTGGTATGCGTGGCAATCAGTTCGGCCAGTTCGGCTTGCGTGTATCTCACTTTCCAGCGGTAGAAATCGTGTGTCTCCTGGTCGTAGTTGTTGAGTATCTGTGAAAGGATTTTCGGATCAGTGGTGTGGCAGAAAGACTCCGGACGCTGGCGTATCCATCGTTCGGCTTCTTCCTCTTGGGTGAGGTCGGGCAGGGGGGCATCCGTGTCCAAGTCGCGCACGGCACTGAGGTAAGGATAATGCTTGTCTTCCCAGCAGTAGTTGAACTCTTCGGTCACTCCGCCGCAGCACTTCGAGAAACGGGCGTCGCAGATGGCATGCTTGTGCATGAGCACCTGGCCGCATGTTTCCTTCACGGCCTCCACCACACTCTGGTTGGAGGCACGGGTAATGCCCTGATAGCGTTGGCAATGGTCGTCGGCGCATACGTCGAAGATGGTATGGTCTTCGCGGTCGTACCAGCGGATGTATTCTGTTTCGGTCTTGAGGAAGGGGAAGAAGTTACTTCCCTGTTTGCTGAGGGCCTTCCGCTTTTCAATTTGTGCTAAAAGCCAGCTTCGTGAGATGACGGCATGGGCTTTCAGGAATTCCAGGGAAGAAGTGGCGTTCATCTCGGACGAGATGACGCTGGTCAGGTAGTCTTCTGCCGGAACCTGGTTGATGGCGGTAATCTTTCCTTCGTCTACTACCAGACGCAGGGTGCCGAGGAAGGTCTGTGTTTCCTGACGTTCCCAGTGGAAATTGATACCGATGGTTACGTCTTCGAGTGAGAAGGAGGAATCGTCTTCCAACGGGGTGAAGGTCAGCTCCCGGTACACGTTGCCGTTCCAGGAAATTCCTCCTTCGTCGAAGGATACACGTTGCTTGCCCGATACGGTTTCTCCTTTGGCCAGAAACTTGGCATTTAGTGTAAAGGCTATTTCAAGGGCATTGACGATGCCCACGTTAATTTCAGGTTCTTTCATGATGCTTAATGTGTTACTTCGTGGTAGATTTGGCGGAGCGTGTCAGCGTCCAGTTTTTGAAAATCTTCTTCGCGGGCCGTCACAAGGATGCCGGCCATATCGAGGGCACCGGGACTGACTATCAGCTGTGCGTCGCCTTCGGCAGTGTAGCACTGCGGACGATGAGCTGTGCGCGGAATGTAGACGGTGACAAATCCGTAGCGTGGGTCGTTCCAGGCAAAGAGGTTGTAGCGTGGCTCGGTTTCTCCTTCGTGCAGGGGCAGGCTGTGCAGGTAGCTGTCAATCAGCCGGACACCTGTGGCCAGTCCTCCCTGAGTGATGAAGGCCCGTATCGGACAGAAGTATCCTTCGATGTCGTAGGCGATGCAGGACTTGCCGTCGGAGAGGGGTTCGAAACCTTTTTCTACTGCAGTGCTCATCAGTTTTTCCCATTGGCGGATGAGGGGCACATCTTCCTGACGTACGGCCTGGAAATGGAAGTGGTCGGGGGCAGAAGCACCGCATTTGGCTCCGTTGTAGAACACGGTGTAGCCGCTGGCAAAATGCTTCTCCAGCCAGTCGACCAGGCGTTCGGGCAACCGGCGCGAAGTTTTGTCGGCCAATGTCTGCCACTGGTGACTTTCCGTGGAGATGGTGAGATGTCCCGGCAGAATGGGGTATGGATTCAGTCGCAGGCTGAAAGGCTCGTCCAGCAGGATGCGGACAGACTCTTGCTCTTCCGGCTTGTGGCTCAGGCAGAGGAAGCAGGGACGGGCAGCGATGGAAGCCTTGTCTACTTTGGCACAGGTGGAAACGGCGCGTGCCGGATTGAACTGCACGGTGATGTTGTTCGTACCGAGTGAAAGTGTGCGGGTCTGTACGTGCGCCAGTGCTTCGTGGTTTTTGCGGGCCAGTGGCCACGTGTCGAGCTGGTGACGGATGAAGGTTTCGGCAGAAGCCGCAGGGGCTGCATCTTCCCATGAAAGAGGGTGACGGAGCAGGGCCTGGCGTTTCCGTATTTCCAGGGTACGCAGGCTGTCTTTGTAGCTGTTGTTCTGGTTTTGCTTCTCGATGCTCAGGGCCGCGTCGGAATTGCCTTCCCAGCGACGGCATAAATAAAGTACGTCGTAGATACGTCCTATGCGGTATTCCCGTGAGAAAGCCAGTCCTAACGCATAATCTTCGCCATAGCTGGTGTTCGGTACACGTACTTTCCGCAGCAGCGGTGTGAAGAAGGCCCGTGGGGCACCCAGTCCGTTGATGCGGAGGGCGTTGTTGTGTCCGTTGGTATCGGTCCATTCCTTGTGGTCGATGACGCCCGGCGGCAATGTCTCCAGTTGGAAGTTGGTCATGCGGTAAGAGCCGATGACCATGGCGCAGCGTTCCCGGCGGAACTTGTCGACAATGGTCTGGAGAGTAGACGGACTGCTGTACAGGTCGTCGCTGTCGAGCTGCACGGCAAAGCGTCCGCAGAGAGGGTGATGCACACCCAGGTTCCAGCATCCGCCGATGCCCAAATCGTCACGTTCGGGAATGAGATGAATCACTTTCTCGTTTCCGGCGTATTGGTCAATGCACTCCGTGGTGCCGTCGGTAGAATGGTTGTCGATGACAATCAGGTTGAACGGGAAGTCTGTTTCCTGCTTCAGTACCGATTCAATGGCGTCGGCAATGGTGCGGATGCGGTTGCGCACGGGGATTATGACCGAAGTCTCGTATGCAAATTCACCTTCCGACAAATCGATTTCGCGCTCCACAGGGGGCAGGAAGGCATGGATATTTTTCAGGTAATAAGTAAATGCCGTTTCCCGTTCCAGTTGTACGCTCCGGTTGCGCGGGTCTACGTAGTCAAACTGTTTTTCGCCCGACAGGCGGGTGTCTTCTTCGATTTCGGTGTAAAGGAACTCACGTATGTGCGTCAGTTCGTATTTCTGTGAAAGTGCCAGTCGCACGGCATACAAGGCAGAATACTGGTATTCGGGCTGGTGGGTGATGGTGTCGAACGCTTCCTGCAAGGCCGCCGTCTTGAAGAGCAGCACCGAGCCGAAGTCAAAATCATCGCGCACGCTTCCCGGCTGGTAGTCAATGACCGGATGAGGCTTTCGTACTCCCTCTGTCACCTGATAGTGGTCGGCATAGACCATGCCCGATTCCGGTGCGGCTAAATAGTCGCACATGCGTTCCAGTGCCATGTAGCCCATATCTAATGTATGGGGCTTGGTATAAACAAGGAGGTAGGGAGTGCGGGTGAGGGCAAGCATCTGCCGGATGCCTTCGGTATGCTGGAAGGAGAAAGAGGGAAGAATATGGCATTTCTCCGTAGGAATGTCTTTGTCCTCCGGATGGTCAGTTAGTAAGAATATCTGGTCTGTTCGGGAACTCTCCGTCAGGCCTTTGATGGTTTTATTCTGCTGGTTATCACTTCCGTATAAAAGGAAGCAAGTTACTTGGTTATTCATAATTTAATACATTTATACGTACAAAGATAGGCAATATATCTTATTTTTTCCCTAACTTTGTACGCTAAATATGTGGAATATGCGCAGTGCTTTCGTTTAAGGAACCGGGAATGTCTCAGTACTTCCTCGAAAGTACTCTAGTACTTCCTTGGCAGTACTCCAGTACTTCAGGGGAAGTACTCCAGTCCTGACAAGGGAGGACTGGAAGTGAGTAAAAGCCTGTGGCATAAAGAAGTAAAGAGCGCTATGACGAAAAAAACTCCTTTATTAGGCAAAACATTGGGCGAGCTGAAAGCTATTGTGCAGGATTTGGGAATGCCTAAATTTACTGCCGGGCAGATTGCATCGTGGCTGTACGACAAGAAAGTAGGCTCCATTGAAGAGATGACAAACCTTTCGCTCAAAAACCGTGAGCGGCTGATGGAGAACTACGAGGTGGGGGCCAGTGCACCGGTGCATGAGATGCGTTCGGTAGACGGAACGGTGAAATACTTGTTCTGTACGCCCGAAGGTGATTACATAGAATCCGTATATATTCCCGATGACGACCGGGCTACTTTGTGCGTGTCGTCACAGGTGGGATGCAAGATGAACTGTAAATTCTGTATGACCGGAAAGCAGGGATACACGACCAGCCTGACAGCTGCACAGATTCTGAATCAGATTTATTCTGTGCCGGAACGGGATACGCTGACCAACGTGGTATTTATGGGTATGGGTGAACCGTTTGACAACCTGGACGAGGTGCTGCGTGCCTTGGAAATCCTGACTGCCGACTATGGATACAAATGGAGCCCGAAGCGTATCACGGTTTCTACCGTAGGACTGCGGAAAGGACTGGAGCGTTTCCTGGAAGAAAGTGACTGCCATCTGGCCATCAGTCTGCATTCTCCTTTCCCTTCCCAGCGCAGGGAGCTGATGCCGGCAGAGAAGGCTTTCTCCATTACCGAGATGGTGGAGATACTCCGCCGGTATGATTTCAGCAAACAGCGCCGTCTGTCTTTTGAGTACATTGTGTTCAAGGGAGTGAACGACAGTCTGATTTATGCCAAGGAACTGGTGAAGCTGCTCCGTGGACTGGACTGCCGGATGAACCTGATTCGTTTTCATGCCATCCCGAACGTGGATTTAGAAGGAACGGATATGGAGTCGATGATTGCTTTCCGTGATTACCTGACACAGCACGGCTTGTTTGCTACCATTCGCGCTTCACGCGGAGAAGATATCTTTGCGGCTTGCGGCATGCTTTCCACTGCCCAGCAGCAGGCAGAGAAAAAAGAGAAAGAAAGTGAAACCTTTTAATACAAGAAACATAATGAAACGAATGACATTTTACCTTGGGATGGCCCTGGCGGTGCTGTCGCTTGCTTCCTGCCGCAACGGGGGGAAGAGTATCATTACTCCGGTGTCAAGCGGACGCCCGTATGAAGTGATGGTGGTGGCCGATGACAAATGCTGGATGAGTCCGGATAGTGCACTGTTTCATGTGCTGGACACGGATGTGCCGGGATTGCCTCAGGCTGAACGCTCTTTCCGTATTTCGCGTGTACGACCTGACTTTTTTGACCGTTCGGTGCGTCTGTTCCGTAACATCATTATTGTAGATATTCAGGACATCTATACGCAGCCCAAATTCAAGTATACGCGTGATGCCTATTCGTCTCCGCAGATGATCATGACCATTCAGGCACCTAACCAGAAGGAGTTTGCAGACTATGTTTCGAAAAACGGTCAGGTGATTATTGACTTCTTTACCCGTGCCGAAATGAACCGTCAGGTGAAGTTGCTGGAGAAAAAACACAATGAAACACTTTCGGCCAAGGTACAGAGCATGTTTGATTGCGACATCTGGATGCCGGTGGAAATGGAATCGTACAAGCAGGGTGAGAATTTCCTGTGGGCTTCGAGCAACCTGAATGACTTGAATTTTGTGATGTATGCTTATCCGTTCCGCGACCACGATACGTTTACCAAAGAGTATTTCATTCATAAACGTGACTCCGTGATGAAGGTCAACCTGCCGGGTGCGCGTGAAGGCATGTACATGGAAACAGCCGATTCCATGTTTGTCGAGACGCGCAACATTGCCGTGAAGGGAGACTATGCATTCGAGGCCCGCGGATTGTGGGAAATGAAGAACGATGCCATGGGTGGTCCGTTCGTATCGCATGTGCGGGTAGACCGTGACAATGCACGGGTTATCGTGGTAGAAGGTTTTGTCTATAACCCGGGCAAGCTGAAACGTGACCAGATTCGCAAGCTGAACGCGGCGTTATATACACTGAAGCTTCCTTCAGAAAAAGAAGTGTCGGAGATTCCGGTAGACAATTCCATCTCGGAAGAACAAATCAAACAAGAAGCTGAACAGAATAAGCAATAAATATGGAAAATCGTAAAATTAGAGTGGGAATCACTCATGGAGATATAAACGGGGTAGGCTATGAAGTGATATTGAAGACTTTCTCTGACCCCACCATGCTGGAACTTTGTACGCCGGTGGTGTACGGTTCTCCCAAGGTTGCTGCGTATCACCGCAAGGCCATGGAGATACAGACCAGTTTCAGCATTGTAAATTCTGCTGAAGAGGTGCAGGACGGAAGAGTGAACGTGGTGAACTGCATAGAAGAGGAGTTGAAGGTGGAACTGACCAAGCCGACTCCCGAAGCTGGAAAAGCGGCACTGGCTGCACTGGAAAGAGCTTTGGCCGATTACCGGGAAGGCCTGTTCGATGTGCTGGTGACGGCCCCTATCAACAAGCATACCATTCAGTCGGATGCGTTCCATTTCCCGGGACATACGGAATACATTGAAGAACGTGTAGGTGAAGGACAGAAGGCCTTGATGATTCTGCTGAAAGGTGATTTCCGTGTGGCACTGGTGACTGGCCATGTACCCGTGCGTGACATTGCCGGTGAACTGACCAAAGAACTGATTATGGAAAAGATGGAGATTTTCCATCGTTCGCTGAAGAAAGATTTTGGCATCGACAATCCGCGGATTGCCGTGTTCTCACTGAATCCTCATGCGGGAGACAACGGACTGCTGGGAACGGAAGAGCAGGAAGTGATTATTCCGGCCATGAAGGAAATGATAGCTCGCGGTGTGCAGTGCTTCGGACCGTATCCTGCCGATGGTTTCATGGGTTCAGGTAATTATACGCATTTCGACGGTATTCTGGCCATGTATCATGACCAGGGACTGGCTCCGTTCAAGGCATTGGCCATGGATGAAGGAGTGAATTTCACCGCCGGTCTGCCTATCGTACGCACTTCGCCTGCTCACGGTACGGCATACGATATTGCTGGAAAAGGCATTGCTTCGGAAGATTCTTTCCGTCAGGCAGTGTACGTGGCCATGGATGTGTTCCGCAACCGTGCCTGGGAAAAAGAAATCAGTGCCCGTCCGTTGCGCAAACAGTATTATGAGAAACGAGATGACAGTGATAAACTGAAATTAGACAGTATAGAAGAGGAATAACATGAAATTTGCAATCATATCAGCCGGGGAAGGTTCTCGGCTGGCACAAGAAGGAGTTCAGTTGCCCAAACCACTGGTGCAACTGAACGGTATGGCCATGATTGACCGTCTGATTCACATCTTTGCGAAGAACGGGGCAGAGGAAGTGGTGGTTATTATCAACAATGAGGTGGCTTTGACAAAGGAACACCTGAGCAAGCTGGAAAAAACATCGGAAGTGCCTTTGCGGGTTATTGTCAAGACGACGCCTAGTTCCATGCACAGTTTTTACGAACTGAGCCGTTACCTGAAGGACGACCGTTTCTGCCTGACTACGGTCGACACGATTTTCCGGGAAGAGGAGTTTTCACGCTTTATTGACGCTTTCAAGGCGTTTGAAGGGGATGGCATGATGGCCGTTACGGATTACATCGACGACGAAAAACCGTTGTACATCGGTACGGACGAAGACCGCAATATTACCGGTTTCTATGATACTTTGCAGCCTGATACGCGTTACATTTCAGGGGGAATCTATTGCCTGTCGCCCAACTCAATCGTGACATTGGAGAAATGTATGGCGCAGGGTATGTCGCGCATGCGTAATTTTCAGCGTCAGCTGGTAGCCGACGGCCTTCGGCTCAAGGCTTATCCTTTCTCAAAAATTTTGGATGTGGACCATGCGGGGGACATTGTAAAAGCAGAGGCTTTTTTGAACGGACAAGATTAAAAACAGAATAAGCAACATTGATTTTTTGCGTAAAATCTAGAAAATAAGAATAACAAGATAGAATGTGTAAAAGAGGAGAGAAGATTCGGGTGATCGGTGTGAGCCGTGGTAATGAATATTCCCCGAATCACGTAGACAATGATGCGGCAATCCTTCGGCTTGCAGCAGAAGCATTGGAGAGAATGGGGTGTGAGGTGACAATTTATCCGGAAAAGGAATTTGTTGCTCAGAACATAGAGGGTGAGTTTATTTTCGACATGGCTCGCGACCGCGCCACCATTGAGCGGTTGAAAAAACTGGAAGACGGGGGTGCCCTGGTGGTGAACTCTGCGTATGGCATTGACAACTGTGTCCGTCAGCAGATGACGGAGCTGCTGGTGGCAAATGAAGTGCCACATCCCCGGAGCTTTATTATTTCTACTGACGAAAAATTTACTCCTTCCGTGTTCCCTTGCTGGATTAAGCGAGGCAATTCGCATGCCATGGTGAAAGAAGACGTGGTGTACGTGGAATGCCGGGAAGAAGCGGAAGTGGTGATGGCCGATTTCCGGAAACGGAACATTCCGGTGGCAGTAGTCAACGAGCACCTGGTGGGAGATTTGGTGAAGTTCTACGGGGTACAGGGAACGGATTTCTTTTATACCTTCTATCCAACGGAACAATCACACAGCAAGTTCGGACTGGAAGCCATCAACGGAGCCACGAGAGGTTTCCCGTTCGATGTCAAGCAGCTTCAGGCATACGCCAACAAGGCAGCCGAGGTGCTGAATGTGCCTGTATACGGAGGCGACTGTGTGGTATCGGCTACTGGTGAAATCCGCATCATCGACTTTAACGACTGGCCCAGCTTTGCCCGTTGCCGTGAAGAAGCCGGACCGGAAATAGCCAAGTGTATCTATAATCGTATTATCCACAAATTAGAAAAATAATGAGTACGGAAAAAAAAGGAGTAGAGGCTTCTTTCAAGTCCATGGATACAGAAGAGTTTCTGGACATCCATTTTAATCGCCCGATAGGTTATGTGTGGGCGTTGTTTTTCCAGCGTTTCGGGGTACACCCCAATGTAGTGACCATCTTGTCCATCATTTTAGGCGTAGCGGCAGGAGTGATGTTTTACTACCCCGACATGACGCACACGCTGATTGGTATTTTCCTCTTGATGTGGGCTAACCACTATGATAGTTGCGACGGACAGCTGGCACGTATGACCGGCAAGAAAACCCGCTGGGGACGTATGCTCGACGGATTTGCCGGCGACCTTTGGTTTATCACCATCTATGTCGCCATCTGTCTGCGCCTGATGAACCAGCCGCTTCCTTTCCATCTGGGAGAGGCTTCCGGCCAGACCTGGAGCATTTATATCTGGCTGATAGCCTGGTTCTCAGGTACGGTGTGCCATAGCAAGCAATGCACGCTGGCCGATTATTACCGCAACATCCACTTGTTCTTTCTGAAGGGAAAGGCAGGTAGTGAGCTGGATAACTTTAAGCAGCAACGTGAGATTTTCCATAGTCTGCCGTGGAAAGGGAACTTCTGGTGGAAGGCCTTCCTGTATTTCTATGGCAATTATACCCGCAAGCAGGAACAGATGACTCCTAACTTCCAGCGTTTCTATGCATTTGTGCAGGAACGTTACGGTGACAACATTCCTCAGGAGTTGCGCGATGAGTTCCGTGCCCTGAGCTTGCCGTTGATGAAGTACACCAACATTCTGACATTCAATACCCGCGCGATAGCCCTTTACATCAGTTTGCTGATAGGAGAACCGTGGTTGTATTTCATTTTCGAGATGGTGGTGATGACCAGCCTGTTTGTATACATGCGTCGTCGTCATGAAGCCTTGTGCGCTTTCCTTTACCATAAATACGCCAAGTGATGAAGGAAAAGTTTCGGAATATATTCTGGTTTTTCGGTATCTTTGCCATTGTGGTCATGCTCTGTACGTTCGACATGGACTATCAGGAGCTGTGGCAGAACTTGCGCAAGGCAGGGGTGTGGTTTCCGGCCGTGATTCTTCTGTGGGTGTTCATCTATTACCTGAATGCCTGGTCATGGTATGTCATTATCCGCGATGGAAAACATGCCAAGGTGCCCTTCTGGAAGGTCTATAAGCTGACCATATCCGGTTTTGCCCTGAACTATGCCACTCCGGTGGGACTGATGGGCGGTGAGCCGTACCGCATCATGGAGCTTACGCCTTACGTAGGTGCCAGCAAGGCTACCTCATCGGTTATTCTCTATGTGATGATGCACATTTTCTCCCATTTCTGGTTCTGGCTGGTATCGGCGGTGCTCTTCGTGATTTTTGAGCCGATGAACTGGGGATTGGGCATCATGCTGGCGGTCGTGGCGTTTGTCTGCTTGCTGGCCATTTATTTCTTTATGAAAGGATACCGTAACGGGATGGCAGTGCGCACGTTTAAGTTGTTGTGTCACGTGCCTTATGTGAAGCGCTGGGCCAGCCGTTTCCTGACCGAGAAAAAAGAATCACTGGAGCGGGTAGACGCGCAAATTGCCGAACTGCACAAGCAACGGAAAAGTACGTTCTATGTGGCGCTGGGACTGGAGTTCCTGGCACGTATCGTAGGTTGTGCCGAAGTGTTCTTTATCCTGAACATTCTGACTGACCATGTGAGCTTCCTGGCTTGTATCCTGATTATGGCTTTCACTTCCTTGTTTGCCAACCTGTTCTTCTTCTCGCCCATGCAGCTTGGAGCACGCGAGGGAGGATTTGCGCTGGCGGTAGGCGGACTGGCTATTCCGAGTGCGTTTGGCATCTATACGGGTCTGATTACCCGTGTGCGTGAATTGATATGGATTGTAATTGGCGTGTTGCTGATGAAGGTCGGCAACGGCACCCCAAATAAGACTAAAGATGAGTAAACTGACAGATGTAAAAGGCGTAATCTTTGATTACGGAGGAACAATTGATACAAACAGCCGTCATTGGGCGGAAGTATTGTGGAGCAAGTATGAAGAGTTTCAGGTGCCGGTGGACAAGGCAAGTTTCCGCGAGGCATACGTGCATGGAGAACGTACGCTAGCCCGTGTGCCATTGGTCAAGCCGGAGCATAACTTCCACGATGTGTTGCGCATCAAGACCGATATTCAAGTGAAGTACCTGGTGGAACAAGGCAAGCTGGACGGAGAAGAAGCCCGCCGGGAAAACTATGCCGAAAAAGTGGCCGACAGTTGCTACCGTTATGTCCTGGACGTGCTGGAACGTACTCGTCCCGTAGTGAAGGCACTTTCCGAACGCTACAAGCTGGTGCTGGTATCCAATTTCTATGGAAATATCCAGACCATTCTGAAAGACTTCGGTTTGTTTGATTTCTTTGCCGACATCATCGAATCGTCGGTAGTGGGAGTGCGTAAGCCCGACCCTGCCATCTATCGCTTGGGGGTGGAAGCCATGGGGTTGCCAGCCGAGAATGTGCTGGTAGTAGGAGATTCCTTCTCCAAGGACGTGGTACCCGCAAAAACCGTGGGTTGCAAGGTGGCCTGGCTGAAAGGTGAAGGCTGGGGCAACGAAGAAATAGATGAAACACTTCCGGATGTAATCATCACCGATTTGCCGGAACTCTTGTCGTATGTATAAAGGAGGGGCACGGATGAAGAAAAAAGGAATTGCCCTGGTGGAACGCCAATACCTGTTCCCCTTTGTACTGATTACGTCCCTCTTTTTCCTGTGGGGATTTGCTCACGCCATTCTGGACGTGTTGAACAAGCATTTCCAGGAGCTGCTTACCATTACCCGTACCCATTCGGCTATGATTCAGGCTACGATGTACATGGGATATTTCATTATGGCCATTCCGGCCGGATTGTTTATCAACCGTCACGGATACCGTAAGGGTGTGGTGCTTGGATTGTTGCTCTACGGAATAGGCTCGTTGTTGTTCATTCCCGGACAATATATAGCTTCGTTCAATATGTTCCTGTTCTCGTTATTCGTCATCGGATGCGGACTAACCTTCCTGGAAACGGCCGCCAATCCGTATGTGACGGAGTTGGGAGCACGGGAAACGGCTGCCAGCCGACTGAATTTCGCTCAGTCATTCAACGGGCTGGGATGTATCTTTGCACCGATTCTGACCGGTCTCTTGCTTTTCTCCGACGAAGACAAAGGAGCAAGCGGCAATGTGGCTCTTCCGTATGCCGTGATGGGAGTGATTGTCCTGCTGGCTGCGCTGGCTTTTATGCGCGTACGTCTGCCGGAAATTCCTCATGAAGAGGAGGTGGATAGCGAAGGCCATCGCGTAGGTCTGTGGGCGCATAAGCTTTTTGTGTTCGGACTGGTAGCACTGTTTGCCTACGAGGTATCCGAGATTTCCATCAACAGTTTCTTTATCAACTACGTGACGGAGGTTGGCTGGATGAATGCCCGCGATGCCTCGCTGGTACTTTCGTTCGGTGGATTGGGACTGTTCATGGTAGGACGTTTCGTGGGAAGCTGGATTATGCGTCGCGTTCGTGCCGAGAAGATGCTCTTCTGGTGTGCCACGGGAACGGTTATCACAACGCTGCTGGTGATTTTGGATTTAGGTTCTGTATCGTTTGTAGCTCTGCTTTGCGGTTATGCCTTCGAAGCCATTATGTTCCCCACCATTTTTGCTCTCTCTCTGAAAGGGCTGGGCAGCCATACGAAGCGTGCCTCTTCCTTCCTGATGATGTCGCCGGTGGGCGGTGCCGTAGGTCCGGTACTCATGGGACTGGTAGGAGACTACGCCGATATGCACTGGGCATTTATCGTACCTTTCGTCGGCTATGTAGTGGTGTGGTTCTATGCCCGCCACATGATGCAGCAGAAAAACTAATGCCACTTTTTTTTACGGAAAGCATACATAAAAGAAGCGCGGAACTCTTCAGTGTCTCCCGACACCGTGAAAGTTCCGCGCTTCTGCGGTTAGTGATAATTATAGTAAGTTATTTGTTTTGAGGAGCCTGTGGACATGCTGGGCATACATTCGGGCATCCCGCGGGCATTTTTCCTAGTTTACCCATTTCGCCATGTCTCATCGGGAAGTTTCCTTTGTGCATTTTATCCGGTTGAGTCATGTTGAATACCTTTTCCAGCTGGCGGGCATTCAGAATCTTCTTGAATGAAGCATAGTACTTCTTCTGGGTATCGAGCACTTTCTGACGAACTTCAAAGCGCTGTTCGATGTCCTGCTGAATCTGTGCGTCTGTACGTTCGCACGGTTTTACTTTATTTTCTTTTGCGGCTGGACGGCATTCTTTCAAGGCGGTCAGGTATTCCTTGTAGAGAGAAGTAAACTGAGCTAATTGGGCATCGTCCAGCATCAGTTGTTTTCCCATGCGCTGAGCCTGTGCTTCCATGCGTTGTTCCGGAGTGAGTTTTACCTTGCAAGGCTTTTCAGCTTTTTCCGGACAAACCTGACGTGCAGCATTTTGTGCCATTACACTTCCAAAACCTAAACACACGGTAAGAATCAATGTAGATAATAAACGAGTTGTTTTCATTGTAGTCAAAATTTAAAAGTGAATAATCATTTTCAGTGCACTTACGACTTTAAGACAATGAATCCCTCTCGTGGTTTATTGGGAAAATGCTTTTTTAACATTTTAGGGTGATTAAATTTTTGAAGTGTGAAACCCTTTGATGAAAGTTGTGAAAAATGTAAATTAGCTTAGTAAAATGAATGCAATCAATTCTTTTTTCTTTCCAAAAGATGTGGAAAATATCACTGAATCAGCATATTCTCAACCTCTTCCAGGCATCCGTCTGTCTTTTCTGGAGTGATATGTAGCAGGCGAGCCAGCAGGGAATAAATCGATACATTACGGAATTTCGGAGCCTCGTATCCCTTCTTGAAATCCGGTCCGCATGCCCGGAACATCACTTGCATATCGTCGTAGGTCGGGTCGAATCCATGGGCGCCCGGAAGTGTCTTGTTTCCTTCTTCCACCAGCCAGCCTAAATCAGGCAGCACAATGATGTCGCCCACACGTGGATTGCTTCCATAGTTCAAATAAGCAGGAATATCTTCTTTTTTCCATACCCGTACGTGATTCAGTCCCTGTAGTGCCTGATACACGGAGTCGTGGTATTCCGGTTTCGTATAAATCTGTGCCGGAAGATTCCCGTCAATCAAGGAATACCATTTTTCGTTCAACAGGTGCTTGATGGGTACAAAGCGGTCTGCGCTGACAGTCGCCATTCCGTGGTCGGACGTCACAATCAGGTTGATGTCCTTTCCGAAAGGCAAGCTTTGAAGTCCTTCCCATAAGTATTTCATGAGGGCATCCAGCTCTTCCACGCAGCAGCGTGTTTCCTTGCTGTGCGGACTATAAGTGTGTCCGTAGGTATCAGAGTCTTCGAAATAAATCATAACCAGCTGGGGGCGTTCTTCTTCCGGCAGCTTCAGCATTCTCAGTGCTTCTGCCACACGCTCCGTCTGGGTGAGCCGGGGTTTCTGGTCGTACACGTGATAGTAGGTGGGGTGCTGTCCTTTTACGGAAATGTCAGAGCCTACCCAGTAGATGTTTCCCGTCTTGATACCCTGCTTCTGTGCGGTAATCCAGATAGGTTCTCCGCCATAATAAGACGCATCGTTGCGGGTTTTCAGATTGTTCATCTTGTAAAGTTCCTGGCGCTGTGGGTCCCAGAAGGTATTGGCTACGATACCATGGTGGTCGGGCACCAGTCCCGTAGCAATGGTATAGTGGTTGGGGAAGGTCTTCGAAGGGAACGAGGGAATCATGGTGGCCTTTACACCTTCACGAGCCATTCGGTCGAAGAACGGCGTGTCGTACATCTGCGGGTAGTCCCAGCGAAACCCGTCGAGGGATACAATGACGGTGTAGTGCTTTCCGGCCCACATAGAGAGGCAGATGCACCACATCATACACAGCGAGATAAGTTTTTTCATAAGTCTGGTTATTGTTAGAGGATGATAAAAAGAAAGGTGTATTGCCGTTCTTTTGTGGGCAATACACCTTTTATGTAAAGGGTTAGTCTTTCATTAGAAAGTCAGTCTTACACCCACCTGGCAGTGCCAGCGTGAGCTGATGTCGTTTTTAGTGAGCACGTTGCTTTGGTCTTTGAATGTGTATTCTGGAACTAGAATTCCATCAGCATTAGTGCTACCTGATACAGTGACCGGAGTCAGGTTGTAAGGCAAATAATAGTTGGCACCCCACTTCTTGTTCAGCATGTTGGCAAAGTTGATAACATCAAATGTCACTTGAATCTTGCTACCGCGTTCTTTCAGGTAGAAGATGTCTTGAGCTACGTGCAGATTGATTTCATGCTCCCACTTAGTGAGGTTTGAATTGCGCTCGGCAAACTGTCCACGATGATTCTTGGCATAATCATCGTTCAGAATCCATTGGCGGAAAGCTTCACGGCTTTCTTCTTTTGACATAATCAAGTTGCCTTGTTTGTCAAAGTTGTCCACAAAGTTCATGTCCTCCAATTCTTTATCTGTCGGAATATATAGTAACGTGGTTCCTCGTGATCCGTCACCATTGAAATCTTTTGCGTCATCATATGAGAGACTATAACGTCCACCCGGAGAAGCATTGTAAGTGATTCCCACTGTAGTGCTCATCCATCCGTTCAGGTACTTAGGAGTTGTATAAGATGCTTGTAAGGAGATGCGGTGAGGAATATCGAAGCGTGAATATCCCAATTCTCCTTTAGAGTTGCTGTCTTTAGAGTAGTTGTACTGCCAGTTAGAATAGGCTACTGAACTTGTTCCGTCATTGACAGACTTGGAATGTCCGAAGGTATAAGAACCTGATAAGTCAAGACCAAAGTTGAAGTGTTTCTCTAACATAACCGAGAAGTTATAAGAGTAACCTTCATTAGTATTTTTCAGGTTGATGATGCTATTATAGTTACTTGATACTTGATTATAATAGGGTACGGCTGATTGCTCAAGTCCAGGAATAGCATATACTTTCCCTACTTCCTCAATAGCTAGGTTTTCAAAGAACACGTTGTTTAGTGTTTTTGAATAAATACCTTCAATTGTAAGTTTTACATCACCAGGTAATTGTTGTTCTAATGCAAGGTTGGTACGAAATACTTGTGGGTATTTGAAGTCTTTATCTACGACTGCGATGTCAACAATGGGTTTCCCAGATACGGCTTCGTATGGATTTTTTGCATAATCTTTCATTCCAGGAACAGCCACATATTTCTCATTCAATGTAGTGCCTTTCTGCTCCATACCGTTGTTGGTGAATGAGTTGTTCAGCCATACGAACGGCACACGTCCGGTAAACAGTCCCAATCCTCCGCGGAGTAGCGTACGGTGGTTTTTATTCAGGTACCAACGGAATCCTACACGTGGGGATACGAGTACTTTGGCTCCTGGCATTTCGCCTACGCGAGCTTCCCATCCTTGTTGGGTAGCAAATTCATTGAAAGAAACATTGGTGGTTGGATCATTGAAGATAACTGGAATATCAAAACGTATACCATAAGTCAGCTCAAAATTATTGGTCACGTTCCACTTGTCTTGAGCATAAAAACCAAACTGCCCTGATTTCATCGCTGGGGCATAGCTTAAGTTTCCTCCGGTCAAGGTTGGATCTGTGTATTTATATCTGAATTCATAGGGGTTGTCATTGAGAAAGTCTTCAATGCTATTAAAATACCATGCTCCGTTATTACCTTGCATAAAAAGGTTCTGCATGCGGTAGATTTCGTTGTGTGTACCGAAGGTAAATGTATGGTTGCCTTTGTACCAAGAAAGGTTATCTTCAAATGTATAGATATCTTGGTTCAAGTAGTTGGCACCTGAAGAATATTCAGTACCCATATCTATCTTGGTATTATTGTTGTCGTTAGCCGACTTGATTTGTACGGTTGCACCGTTGTAGTCAATGTCGCGATTGTCGCGCACGAAGCTGGCAGACGCACGCAATTCATTGTAGAGAGATTCTCCCAAATGCGAGTTCAATTCGGCTACGATAGAATTAGTCTTGTTGTTCATACGGTAACCGCTACCGTTGAATCGGAAGGATGATGAACTCAAGCTCAGGTTGTCATCGTAAGAGTTGTTATGCTGGTAACGGATGGCAAGTTTGTGGTTCTGGTTGATGTTCCAGTCAATACGTGCCAATAATCCAAATGATTTATTTTCTATGTCACGCGGGCCATATGTTTCCTTGATGCCAGTATATTCTTGATATTTGCTGATAATCCGATCCGCCATGTCCTGGGTCAGATAATTATCAATATAACCCGGATAGATGTTGTTTGGATATACATCAGACTTATGTTCTGCACTTACGAAATAGAAAAGTTTATTTTTGATAAGTGCTCCTCCAATAGTACCTCCGAATGTACGAGTGTGCTGTTCTCCAAGTTTCTGTTTTTCATAATCACGTGCAGCATTATATTTCCCGTACATGTTTTCGTTGGTGAAATAAGAATAAGCTGTTGCTTGGAACTTGTTAGTACCCTGCTTGGTAATGGCATTGATACCACCTCCGGTAAATCCGCTCTGACGTACGTCGAAAGGAGCAACGACTACCTGAATTTCCTGGATGGCATCCATCGAAATCGGGTTGGCACCTGTCTGGCCACCGTTAGTTCCAGATGCTGACAAACCGAACACGTCGTTACTTACTGTACCGTCAATCTGGAAGCTGTTGTAACGGTTGTTTGAACCGGCGAATGTGATACCTCCATTCTTCGATGTAGAAGCCATTGGCATATTTTTTACAATGTCATATACATTGCGGTCTACTGTCGGCGTGCTGGTGATTTTTCCTGTAGAGAAGTTGTGTGCAGCTCCGGCATTCGCTTTTGCATCGGCTACGACTACTACTTCGTCCAACAGTTCTGAACTTGGTTTCATTTCGGCATTCAGGCTGAGTGTGTTACCCAGTTCAAGTGAAATACCTGTAAATGCAGTTTTGTTGTAACCTACGTATGAGATTTCAATTTTGTAGGGACCACCGGTACGCATACCTTGGATGGTGTAACGTCCATCTACGTTTGTTACTGCACCGTAGAGAGTACCTGACGGTTCGTGGATAGCTACCACTGTAGCACCGATAACCGGAGCTTTGGTTTCATCTAAAACTTTTCCGCTGATAGCAGAAGTTGTTACCTGAGCATTTGCGCCAACAGCCATGGCTGAAACGACTAATGCGGAAAACAGGAATTTGGAATGATGTACCATAAAATTTTAATTAAATTGTAAATCTATTTTCGCGTTTTAATTCGCTTAATACTTTGTAGTTAAGTTCGTTGAATCTTTTTGTATTACTTGTTTTTTCTGTTGCAAAGTTAAAAAATCTTTTCAACGAATAATTAGAGAGTGGACGATTTAACAAATTAGGCAGTTGATAATTAACTTTTTTATTTTCCTGTCGGATAGGGAATATAGAACGACAGATTCCTTTTTTCTTGATTTTGTGTGAGTTGCATAATTCAGGTAATATGTAATAAGTTTGTAATTTGTGGACTGATGAAAGAAGAATCTGACAAGGTTATTGTATGAATCCTGAATTTATTTTCATTTTGCTTTGTGGTTGACTTTATTATGGACATTTGTTTTTTTGTCTATTTTTGCAGAATGAAAGTAAGAGTTTATCAATATGAAACAAAAATTGGAGGAGAATAAAGGAATTCCGGCTTCGTTATTGTGGATACTGGCCATTATATCAGGACTTTCTGTGGCGAATCTGTATTATAATCAGCCGTTGCTGAATCGTATTAGTGAAGATTTGGCCATCTCGGAGTTTACAGCCAACCTGATACCTATGACCACACAGATTGGGTATGCGTTGGGATTGTTGTTTATTATTCCTTTGGGGGATTTGTACAAGCGGAAGAATATCATTGTTATTAATTTTCTCTTGTTGTCGGTGGCGACTTGCAGTATAGCCATGTCTGTGAATGTATTTTATATCTTGCTGGCTTCGCTGGTGACAGGGATTTGTTCGGTCATGCCACAGATTTTCATTCCGATTGCTGCACAGTTCTCACTGCCACAGAATAAAGCACGCAATGTGGGGATGATGGTCAGCGGTCTGCTGACCGGAATTTTGGGTTCACGGGTAATCAGCGGTTTTGTAGGCGAATACTGGGGCTGGCGTACGATGTATTATATTGCAGCCGTCATCATGTTGCTTTGTATTTTTGTGGTAGTTCGGGTGTTGCCGGATATGCCGCTAAATTTCAGGGGTACGTACAAAGGACTGATGAAATCGCTTTTTACGCTGTACAGGGACAATTCAACCATTCGTCTGGTATCTGCTCGTGCCGGATTATGTTTTGGTAGTTTCCTGGCGTTATGGGCTTGCCTGGCCTTTAAGTTGAGTGGGGAACCATTTTATGCAGGAAACAATATTATTGGTATGCTGGGATTGTGTGGAGTGGCCGGTGCACTGACGGCCTCTTTTGTCGGGAGTCTGGTACATAAGTTTGGAGTGCGGTTCTTTACTTTTGTTGGTTGTTCGCTCATCATTGCAGCCTGGATAATCATGTTTATTTTCCAGAATTCTTATTTAGGTTTTATTGTGGGAATTATTGTGATAGATATCGGTATGCAATGTGTGCAGATAGGTAACCAAACCTGTGCGTTGTCGCAGGCTCCCAAGGCGACCAACCGGGTGAATACCATCTTTATGACGACTTATTTTGTGGGTGGCTCACTGGGAACCTTTCTGGCCGGTACATTCTGGCACGCTTGGGGCTGGACCGGAGTGGTATGTGTAGGAATCGGCCTGACACTGATTTCACTGCTTGTGACGCTTTTTACTCGAAACTGATTATTCAACGAATATATATGAAAAAGAATGTGATTTATTTGAAAGACTGGCTGGCTATTCATCCGTATACGACAGTTTGTTCTTCAGATACGTTTTTTGTGGAGTTGGCCAACAAACTTTATGCGGCATGTCATTTAGAGAAATTGCCTGAGACGTTTCGCAAGTATTTAAGTTTGTATGTGGCAGCTTATCTGGAAGACATAATTTCCGGCTTGGGATTGTGGCAGGGATTTACCACTGCTCATACCCGTTTGTATGGCAGGTGTCTTCCATTCTATCCTACAGGGAAAGATTATGTGAAGGGAGAGGTGAACCTGGAGGATATACGTTTTATCATTTGGAATACTTGGCAGAAGGCTCCTTACTCGCATGGGTATGTAAATCCGCTGGATACCTCAATCTTAAAGCAGGCACAGGCTTTCCTGCCTTTACTGGAGGAAGCTTATGAGGTGGCTCTGGAGAATGAGTTGCTGAAGGATTATTTTGCCGGTTATGCAGATGAAAAAGAGGCTGACCGGAAATTGTCATGGCTTTTTGGGCACACTTACCTTACGGAACCTTCTATGCTGCCTTATATTGAACGGGTGGTACCGGATGACCGTTTTATTATCCCTACGGGTCCTTTGGCGTTGTTCCTTCACGAATGGATTGAGTTGTTGGCTGGTAAGCAGGCTGCGTGCTGGAAATCGTTTCCTCGTCTGTATCAGGAGGAAAAGGAAATGCCGGAAACTGTTTTGCAGAAGAATGCGGAGATTTATCGTCTCTTTACCTTGTGGACTGGCGGACGGAAGATTATTTATCTCAACGGCTATGCGTCATTGAAACGCTTCCTGGTAGAGATTCTGCAGTGGCCGGATGATGAGAATCACACCTTGCCGCAGATGAAGAGTTGCCGGAACTTTGTATTGATGGTGGATGAGCAGAAAGGGCTTTTGCTGGCGAAGGATGTGTGTGAATACATCGCTGATACGGAAAATCCTTATTATGATCAGGAAGAGGCTTCGCAAAATGCATTCCGTATGTTGACGGAAGAGATGCTTTGTCCGCCGGATTTGCTGCATTATTGCATTGAGAAAAACTTGCTGCCCGATGCAGAATTGCCTGAAGTAGGAGAGAAGATGCTGGTGAAACTGAATGCAGACTTTATTGCACGGCATTCATTACTGTATTATTATCGGGGCGATTGATTTTGTCGAGTATATATCATAAAAAAAGCACGAACCGAAATTCGTGCTTTTTTATGTTATGATGGATATAGATTAGCAAACCTTGTGTGAACCGTCGCTGATAACTACATCGTATACTTTTGGGCTACGACCGAATTTTTCTTTGAAGCGTTCTTTTGCAGTAGAAATGAATGTTTCGTACAATTCATTCTTAACCAGGTTGATGGTACATCCACCAAATCCACCGCCCATTACGCGTGAACCAGTAACTCCACAGTCAAAAGCAATATCGTTCAGGAAGTCAAGCTCTTCGCAGCTTACTTCATACAGCTTGCTCATGCCATGGTGAGTTTCATACATTTTCTGTCCCACTGTTTCGTAGTCGCCTTTTTCCAATGCGTCGCATACGTCGAGCACGCGCTGGATTTCTTCGATTACGTATTCAGCACGCATGTAGTCTTCTTCAGAAACTTCAGCTTTTACTTCGTTCAGCATATCCATTGTGCAGTCTCTCAGGAATTCTACAGTCGGGTGGTTCTTCTTGATAGCAGCTACAACAGCTTCGCAGCTCTGACGGCGTTTGTTGTATGCAGAAGATGCCAGTTCATGTTTTACTACAGAGTCAACCAATACCAAACGGTATCCGTCCGGTCTGAACGGGAAGTACTGGTATTCCAGTGAACGGCAGTCCAAACGAATCAGGTGACCTTCTTTACCAAATACAGAAGCAAACTGGTCCATGATACCGCAATTAACTCCGCAGTAGTTGTGTTCTGTTGCCTGACCTACTTTAGCCAGTTCGAATTTGTCAATTTTGTTGTCGCCGAACAAATCGTTCAAAGCGTATGCGTATGTAGATTCCAATGCAGCAGAAGAAGACATACCTGCACCCAGAGGCACATCACCTGCAAATGCAGTATTGAAGCCTTTTACGTCAACTCCGCGTTTGATCATTTCACGGCAAACACCGAAAATATAACGTGCCCAGCTTGCTTTCGGAGCATCTTCTTCGTTCAATCCGAATTCTACGTAGTCTTTCAAGTCGATAGAATAAGCGCAAACTTTATCTTTTCCGTTCGGTTTGATTTCAGCCACCATACCTTTGTCTACAGCTCCCGGAAATACAAAACCTCCGTTGTAGTCAGTGTGCTCACCAATCAGGTTGATTCGTCCCGGAGAAGTATATACTGAGCCTGTTGTACCGTCGAAATGCTTGATAAAGCGGCTTCTTACAAATTCTATGTCCATAATGATAAAAATTAAAGGTTAATAAATTCTGGTATATAAACAAGAAAGGATGAAGAATGAGCCCATCCTTCATCCTTATGTCTTTTTTATTCAGTCGGAATGTCTTTATTTACATTCTTGCATCCGATCAACGCATAGAATAACAAGTATGCCAATGCGGCTGCAATTACGATAAAGCTGTTCAGGTAACCTGCTGAGTCGGCTACTCCACCTTGTAACAGCGGAAGCAATCCACCACCGCAAACCATTACCATGAAGATTCCGGAAGCAGCTTCTGTGTATTTACCCAGTCCTTCTACAGCCAGGTTGAAGATACCACCCCACATGATTGAAGTACAGAGTCCGCAGAGTGCCATACACATTACGCTGACAGGAACTGCTTCCAATCCGAATGACAGACTAGCTCCGCTTTTGAATACCGGCATATTGACTACGCTGCTCAACGGAGTTACGAAGGCAATACCGATCAAAACCAATCCGAGAATAGAAGCTACGGTCAACATGGCCTTACTGCTGAACTGAGCACCGAGTGAAGCACCAATCAGACGACCGATAAGCATCAGGAACCAGTAAGTACCTACGATAGAACCTGCAATGGCCGGATCGATACCCAGACCGCCTTCATTCACTTGTGCAGTCATAAACAAGTTTGCAAAGTGAGGAACACCTACTTCAATACCTACGTAAACGAAGATGGCGATGGTTCCTAACTTGAAGTGACGGAAAGACAACGGGCTGTGTTCGCCTTTGCTCTTGTTTGCCTTAGACAAGCTTGGTTCAGGGATAGCCATGAAGAAAAGTACCAGGAAAGCGATGGCAAAGATAGCCATAGCGATGTACAATGCCGGCAAAGCCTTAGCGATAGTACGTTCTTCTACGTTGGCACCCATCAGGTAACCGACCAATACCGGAACGATAGTAGCTGACAAAGAGTTCAGTGAACCACCAGTCTGAATAAGCTGGTTACCTTTCTTGCCGCCACCACCCAGAGTGTTCAACATCGGGTTAACTACTGTGTTCAGCATACACATAGAGAAACCAGAGATGAAGGCTCCAGCCAAATATACAGAGAATCCGCCTTTAGAGGCCAATGCCTGAATACCTACACCAATGAATCCTACTGCAATAGCAATCAATGCTGTTTTCTTGTATCCGATTTTCTGTAAAAGAAGTCCCGAAGGAATACCCATAAATGCGTATGCAATGAAGTTCGCAGCGAATCCGAGTGTAGCTTCCAGGTTGGTAGCTCCAAATTCACTCTGTACGATTACTCCAAATGGAGCCGGCAAACCGGTTACGAAAGAAATCATAGCAAACAATGCGAACATCATTACTATGGGTAACAAATAGCTTTTTTGTTGTTGTGACATGTTGTTTAAAGGTGTTAGTTTGTTATAGGTTAATTAAAGAATTAGGTCTTTATTTTTCAACTCCGAACTTATAGATAGTTACCTGATGGTAGGTATCTTCCGGTTTCAGTACGACTGACGGGAAGTGTCCTTTGTTGGGTGAGTCGGGGAAGTGCTGTGCTTCAAAGCAGATGGCACTTCTTGCCGGGAATGTAGCACCGTGGTATCCAGTGAAACCATTGTGCCAGTTGGCTGTGTATACTTGTACACCCGGCTCTGTGGTATAAACTTCCAGCGAGCGTCCGCTTTCTGGTTCTACGCATTTAGCCGCAAATACCAAAGCTTCCGTTTCGCGTTTGTTCAGTACGTAGCAATGGTCGTATCCGGCTCCGTTGATGAGCTGCTGGAACGGTTCATTGATACGGCTTCCCACTGTGTGCGGTGTACGGAAGTCCATCGGAGTACCTTCTACCTTCAATACTTCTCCTGTAGGGATAGATACTTCGTCTATTGGAATATAAAAATCTGCGTTGATTGTGACAATGTTATTGTCTACGGTCGGAGTCGGATTGTTCAAACCTGCCAAGCTGAAAAATGCGTGGTTTGTCAGGTTGATAATAGTCTTTTTGTCGCAGTTGGCTACGTAAGTGATGACCAGTTCGTTCTGTCCTGTCAGCGTGTAAGTAACTGTGACGTCCAGATTGCCTGGGAAACCTTCTTCCCCATCTTTAGAGAGATAGTGCAGCGTTACGCTCTGCTCATCTTCCTGTTTGGCATCCCATACGCGGGCATGGAAACCAGTCGGGCCTCCATGCAGGGAGTTAGGACCGTTATTGATGGTCAATTTATGTTCTTGTCCGTCCATCAGGAAACTACCTTTCGCAATACGGTTGCCATAACGTCCGATTAATGTACTCAGGAAAGGTTCGTGGCTGTTGATTACATTGTCGATACTGTCATGTCCCTGCACCACATTGGCCAGTTTACCGTTTTTGTCCGGTACCATCACAGTTAAGATTGCTCCCCCATAGTTTGTAATTGCTACTTCGGCACCTTGCTGGTTCGAAAGAATAAACAAATCTGTCTCTTTGCCGTCTACAATTTTTTGAAAATCTGCTCTTTTTAAGCCGCTTAAATTATTTTCTTTATAAAATGTGTTGTTCATATTATTAAAATCTTTTAGTTCACACATTATTTTGTTGTGCAAATAAAAAGATTTTCTTCAATATACCCAAACATTTTCGAAGAAAGAACGTTCTTTAATTGTTTAAAGAAAGTAAATCGGCCACAATAAAACTGCTTCCTCCCACAAAAATAAAATCATCCGGCTGGGCTTGTTCCTTAGCAGCTTCGAAGGCTTCTTTCACATGGGGGTAGGCTTCTCCGTGTAAATTGAAGGTCTCGGCCAGTGCTTTCATCTGCTGGTAGGGAAGAGCTCTTTTCACGCTGGCTTGTGTGAAATAATATCGGGCATCTTTAGGCAACATAGACAATACCCCGCTCACATCCTTATCGTTCACCATGCCGATGACAATATGTAAGGTTTTATAAGTCTGATGCCTGAGCTGCTCGGTTATGTATTGCATACCACCCGTGTTGTGTCCGGTATCGCAGATGATGGTCGGTTTCTCACCTAATTTCTGCCAGCGTCCCATCAGACCGGTCAGCTCGCAGACATGAAGGAAGCCTTCACGCACATTCTCTTCAGACAGGTTGTATCCTGCATGACGAAGCTGGCGGATAGCCGAGAGTAGGGTATTGGTATTCTTTAGCTGGCATAAGCCTCCCAGTTCGCCCTCCAGTTGAGGATAGTCAGCTGTTTGGTAAACGTAATGCATCGCTTCGTTGCGGGTCGCATGGATGAGCAGGTGCTCGTCTTCGGCAAATACAATGGGAGCCCCTACGGCAGTTGCCTTAGCCTGGAAGACTGGTCGGGTTTCGGGGGTGGTTTCACCGATTACAACCGGAGTACCTTCTTTAATGATGCCCGCCTTTTCTGAAGCAATTTTTTCCAGGGTATTACCTAAAAACTGTACATGGTCGAAACTGATGTTGGTAATGACACACAAGTCGGGCTGAATGATGTTGGTGCAGTCCAGTCTTCCTCCAAGACCGACCTCTATAACGGCTACATCCACTTGCTGTTCAGCGAAATAGGTGAATGCCATGGCAGTGGTAAGTTCAAAGAAAGAAGGGTGAAGCGGTTCGAAGAATGCGCGGTGCTTTTCTACAAAGTCGATGACAAATTCCTGACTTACCGGAGTGCCGTTTACGCGGATACGCTCACGGAAATCCACTAAGTGAGGAGAAGTGTAAAGTCCGGTCTTATAGCCTGCAGCTTGTAGAATGGCAGCCAATGTATGCGAACAAGAACCTTTTCCGTTGGTTCCTGCCACGTGAATCGTATGGAATTTGCGGTGAGGGTGATGGAAGTAATCATCCAGGGCATACGTGTTGTCCAATCCCTCTTTGTAGGCATCTTTGCCCACCTGCTGAAACAGAGGGGCACTATTATATAAGTAGGTAAGTGTTTCCTGATAATTCATGATTTCTGCTTTTTAAAAACAGCTGCAAATATCATCATTTTTATCAGGATAACCTATCTTTTTACGATTTCATTTACCAGTAAGCTCCTTGCGGGTACTTGATTCCTTCTACTCCGATGCTGATGGAACTGCTTTCATTAAACTTGAAATTAATCATTCCCCCAATCCGGTCGGGAGCGAAATTAGGCATGGGGTAGTAGTAGGGAGAATGTTTCGGCATGAGTGACTTGTTGCCATAGGCATACAGACTGATACGTTCGTTGACTTTAAACGCAGCAATGCCGGTAATTCCTACATTGCGGTAGTTGATGCCACCCCAGTTGAAGTTGCTGGCATACAATCCGCCTGCTACGCTGAAGCGTTTGTTCAGCGGTACGGCGTACAAGAAAGCGGCATCCTGACCGAAACCCACTCCGGAAGGAGCGTATTTGCTCGGACTGAATGTGACATTCATGCCGATGGAGGCATTGAATCCTTTATGCAGCTCCCAGGTGGCATAGCCGTAATTGAACGGGGTAATGCCATACATATCGAAGGGAGAGTATAGGTAATGCTGCGGAACAGGAGCGGGCAGGGGTACACTGAGTGTATCCTTAGCCATGAGCTGTTCTGCATGCAATGTCGTGGAAAGGGAGTCGGAAGGAAGCGACTTCGGGTTTTCTGTCTGTGCTAAAACGAGTAACGGACAGAACAATGTCAGCAACAAGATATATTTTTTCATGACTTTCATTTTTTTTGTTACCCCAAAAATACAAAAAATGTCACTGCTATTTAGGCTGTTATCTCTTTTTTGTCCTGGTTTAAATTTTATTTGGATAAAGAAGACGATGTGGACCAGAGCAGAATCTGAAATGTCCTGTTCTCTTTTCAGTACTTCTTAAGGAGTACTGTAGTACTTCCACGAAAGTACTGGAGTACTCCCTATGCAGTACTGGAGTACTTCTTTGGAAGTACTGGGAGAAGGCTTTTGGCCGAAATTGGAGACTTATAGGAATCGTGTTTAAATGCAGAAAGGACTGACTCCGCTTGTAGGGGAGACAGTCCTTTCTTGTATCTGAAAAGCTGTTGCTTAATCGAATAAACTTCTGAATTTCTTGAAGATTTTTTCTTTCAGGCTTGTATTTGGCTTGAAGTTCTCTGCTTCCTGCCATTTTTCCAGTGCCTGACGTTCTTCTTTCGTCAGCGTTTCCGGAATGTAGACGCTGATATTTACCAGCAAGTCGCCTGTACCGGTGTTGTATCCGTAGCTGTTGATGTTTGGCAGACCTTTGCCGCGCAAGCGGAGCACTTTGCCTGGCTGTGTGCCCGGCTCAATCTTGATTTTTGCCTTTCCATCGATGGTCGGAATTTCTACCGTACCTCCTAATGCAGCGGTCGGTACGCTCAACAGAAGGTTGTAGATCAAGTCACTTTCGTCGCGGATGAGTTCCGGATGCTTTTCTTCCTCAATCAAGACCAGCAAGTCGCCCGGTACCCCGTTGTGCTTTCCGGCATTACCTTTTCCGTTGATGGTCACCTGCATGCCTTCAGCTACTCCGGCCGGAATCTTCACGGTTACTACTTCTTCACCGTAAACCACTCCTTCACCGTTACATTCCTTACACTTGTTCTTGATGATTTTACCTTCACCGCCGCACTGCGGACATACAGACTGTGTCTGCATCATGCCGAAAATGCTCTGCTGTGTGCGGGTTACGCTACCCGTTCCGTGACAGGTAGGACAAGTTTCTGTACCTCCGTCACCTTCTGCCCCTGTACCATGACAGTGGCTGCATTCTACGTATTTCTTCAGCTTGAATTTCTTTTCAACCCCAGTTGAAATCTCCTTCAGGTTCAGTTTGACCTTTACGCGCAAGTCTGAACCACGGAATTTCCGCTGACGTGACTGGCCTCCGCCACCAAATCCGCTGCTGAATCCGCCAAATCCTCCGTGTCCGCCGAAAATATCGCCGAACATAGAGAAAATATCGTCCATAGACATGCCTTGGCCTCCAAATCCGCCAAATCCACTTCCACCTCCGGCTGCACCGTCTACTCCGGCAAAACCGAACTGGTCATAGCGTGAACGCTTGTCCGGGTTGCTCAATACTTCGTAGGCCTCTGCGGCTTCCTTGAACTTCTCTTCCGCTTCCTTATCACCCGGGTTGCGGTCCGGATGATATTGGATGGCCTTCTTTCGGTAGGCCTTCTTTATTTCGTCTGCCGTGGCTGTTTTGGCAACCCCCAGCACTTCATAATAATCTCTTTTCGCCATGACTATACCTGTTTATTATTGGGCAACCACCACTTTTGCATGGCGGATGACTTTTTCGTTCAGTTTATATCCGGTCTGTACACAATCCAAGACCTTGCCTTTCTGTTCTTCACTTGGAGCAGGCACCAAAGCCACAGCTTCATGGAAGTCAGTATCGAATGCTTCGCCCACAGGTTCCATCTTTTCCAAGCCTTCTTGATGCAGGTTTTTCAAGAACTTCTGGTAAATCAGTTCCACTCCCTCATAAATGGCTTTCACGTCTTCAGCCTTCTGCATGTTCTGCAGTGCACGTTCCAAGTCGTCCAGAATCGGCAGGATAGCATTGATAGCCTTTTCTCCTCCGTTTTTGATTAATTCAGCTTTTTCCTTTAAGGTACGTTTGCGGAAGTTGTCGAACTCAGCAGACAGACGCAGGTATTTGTCTTTCTGCTCGTCGATGACTTTCTGAGCTTCTTCCAGTTCTTTTCCCAACTTTTCTTCTGCAGTCAGTTCCTTTTCTTCTGAAGAGGCATTTTCCTGTGCTTCTGATGCTTCGGAAGTCGTTTGTTCATTCTCGGCAGCTTCTTGTGACTGCTTTTTCAATTCTTCTTCCACGTTCGGATTTTTATTTTCGTTGTTCATATCTTAATGGTTTTTTATTTTCGATTGAATAGTTTTCTTTTCCCTCTAACAAATTTCGTGCCTTAATGGCAGTTTTATTCAAATTGGCTGCAAAAATAATAAAAAACTGCCACACTGACATAGAAAAAACGAAGATTACACGTGTACTCCCGATTTTGGCATTTCATCATTCTGATAGGTCAGTTCAACCCTTGATTTGTCAGCTTCGCACGTTTGTAGGGCTTTTATTGTGTGGTGTGAGGTAATTTTGTTTCCATCATCAATCAATATACACGAAAATGTTTAAGAAAATAGTCCGTTTTTCAATTCGAAAAAAACTGTTTGTCGTGCTGACAACCTTGTTTTTAATGATTGGGGGCATTTATTCAATGCTGACATTGCCTATCGATGCAGTGCCCGACATTACCAATAATCAGGTACAGATTGTTACCGTGTCGCCCACTTTGGCCCCTCAGGAGGTGGAACAGCTGATTACTTTTCCGATAGAAGTGGCCATGAGCAACATCATGAATGTGGAGGAAATTCGTTCCGTGTCCCGTTTCGGCTTGTCGCTGGTGACCGTGGTGTTCAAGGAAAGTGTGCCTACACTGGATGCCCGTCAGCTGGTGAATGAGCAGATACAAACCGTGGCCGGAGAAATACCTTCGGAGTTGGGGGTGCCGGAGATGATGCCCATTACCACCGGTTTGGGTGAAATCTACCAGTATGTACTGAAAGTAGCTCCCGGATATGAGGACAAGTATGATGCCATGGAGTTGCGTACCATTCAAGACTGGATTGTGAAAAGACAGCTTTCGGGCATTCCAGGCATTGTGGAAATCAACAGTTTCGGAGGATACCTGAAGCAATATGAAGTGGCTGTCGATCCGGATGCCTTGTATTCGCTCAATATCACCATCAGCGATGTGTACGATGCATTGAGCCGCAACAACCAGAATACCGGAGGTAGTTATATAGAAAAGGTAAACCGTGCCTATTACATCCGTTCGGAAGGTATGATTGCCGACTTAAAAGATATTGAACAGATTGTCGTGACCAATCGTGGCGGTATTCCTGTACATGTGAGCGACATTGCTAAAGTACGCTATGGAGCTCCCAAGCGTTTTGGTGCCATGACCAAGGATGGAGAAGGCGAATGCGTGGGAGGTATTGCCATGATGCTGAAGGGTGCCAATGCCAATGTGGTCACGCAGGAGTTGGAGAAGCGCGTGGCGAAGGTACAGAAGATGCTTCCTGAAGGAGTCAGTGTAGAACCTTATCTGAATCGCTCGGAACTGGTGAACCGTAACATATCGACAGTTATCCGCAACCTGGTGGAAGGAGCCATTATTGTGTTCTTGGTATTGATTCTGTTCCTCGGCAATGTCCGTGCAGGATTGATTGTGGCTTCCGTAATTCCGTTAGCTATGCTTTTTGCCTTTATCCTGATGCGGGTGTTCGGTGTATCTGCCAATCTGATGAGTTTGGGAGCCATCGACTTCGGTATTGTGGTAGACGGTTCCATTGTGATATTGGAAGGAATTTTGGCGCATATCTATGGCCGTCGGTTGATGGGACGTACTCTTAGCAAAGAAGAAATGGATGCAGAGGTGGAGAAAGGAGCCGGCAATGTCGTACGAAGCGCTACGTTTGCCGTTCTGATTATTCTGATAGTGTTCTTTCCTATATTGACTTTGACCGGAATCGAGGGTAAATACTTTACGCCGATGGCCAAGACGCTGGTGTTCTGTATTATCGGTGCTCTGCTGCTGTCGCTGACTTATGTGCCGATGATGGCTTCCTTGTTCCTGAAGCGTACGGTATCCGTAAAACCGACATTGGCTGACCGCTTCTTTGAGAAATTGAACCGTGTGTATCGCCGGACACTGGACTTCTGCCTGTCGCATATATGGGGTACGCTGGTGTCAGCCTTTACCTTATTGATATTTTCGTTCTTCTTGTTTACCCGTTTGGGTGCCGAGTTTATTCCAACTCTTGACGAAGGTGACTTTGCCATGCAGATGACACTTCCGGCTGGTAGTTCATTGAGCCGCAGCATCGAGGTATCGCTTGAGGCTGAAAAGAAACTGAAGCAGGATTTCCCGGAAATCAAGCATGTGGTTGCTAAGATTGGTACCGCAGAGGTTCCGACCGACCCGATGGCGGTGGAAGATGCCGATGTGATGATTGTGATGAAGCCTTTCAGTGAATGGACTTCGGCCAGCAGTCGGGCAGAGATGGTAGAGAAGATGAAGAAGTCGCTGGAAGCGGTAGAAGGGGCAGAATTTAACTTCAGCCAACCTATTCAGTTGCGCTTCAATGAGTTGATGACGGGTGCCAAAGCCGACATTGCCATCAAACTATATGGAGAGGATATGACTGAGTTGTATGCCAAGGCCAAAGAGGCTGCGAAATACGTGGAACAGGTACCTGGAGCTGCCGATGTGCTGGTGGAGCAGGCTATGGGACTTCCGCAATTGTTGGTGAAGTATGACCGCTCTAAAATAGCCCGTTATGGCATTGATATAGAAGAACTGAATACCATTATTCGTACGGCATATGCTGGAGAAGCCGCCGGGGTAGTCTTTGAAAACGAACGTCGTTTCGACCTGGTACTTCGTCTGGACAACGAAAAGGTGAAGGACTTGAATATCGACAAGCTGTTTGTTCGTACAGGTGAAGACATTCAGATACCGGTCAGCGAGGTAGCCAGCATTGATTTGGAAAACGGTCCTTTGCAGATTAACCGTGATGCGACCAAACGACGGATTGTCATTGGGGTCAATGTGCGCGATGCCGATATTCAGCAGGTAGTAGAACAGATACGTACCTCTCTGGAGAAAAATATCAAGTTGAAACCGGGATACTACTGGGAATACGGCGGACAGTTTGAGAACTTGCAGAATGCCGTGCGTACCCTGAGCATTGTCATTCCGATTGCGCTGATGCTGATTCTGCTGTTGCTGTTCTTTGCCTTCCGTAGTGTCATTTATTCATTGGTTGTCTTTTCTACGGTGCCCTTGTCACTGATTGGTGGTGTGGTGGCTCTGTGGCTGCGCGGACTCCCGTTCAGTATTTCAGCCGGTGTGGGATTCATCGCTCTGTTTGGTGTAGCCGTGTTGAACGGTATTCTGATGATTAACCATTTTAATGATTTGCGAAAAGAAAAAACATATACCATGTGTACGAACCGAATTATAGCAAAAGGATGTCCTCATCTGTTGAGGCCTGTCTTCCTGACCGGACTGGTGGCTTCTTTGGGCTTTGTGCCGATGGCCGTAGCTACTTCTGCCGGTGCCGAGGTACAGCGTCCGCTGGCCACGGTAGTGATTGGTGGGCTGATAGTGTCTACTGTTTTGACCCTGATTGTCATTCCGGTATTTTATCGTCTGGTAAATGTGATAGCCCATCTGTGGGGCCGGAAAAAACACCGTGCACGGTTGGGGCGCAAGGCGGGTATGACGTGTATGTTGCTCCTCGCAGCCGTATCTGTTTCTGCAGTCACTCCGCAGAAAACAATTACCCTGGATGAGGCGGTAGAAATAGCCTTGCAGAACCATCCCCGTCTGAAGATGGCCAGTGCGGAGATTGAACGCAGCCGCGCAGCCCGTGGTGAAGTGTGGGATGGAGGAAATACCTCGTTCAGCTATTCCTGGGGACAATTGAACGGCGAATACAAGAAAGATAATGAACTGGCCGTGGAACAGTCGTTAGGCTCTTTGCTGACTCCTTTTTATAAGAATGCGCTGGTGAATGCCCAGGTAACCACTGGTACTCATTACCGTGACATGGTGAAGAAAGAGATTGTGGCCGAAGTGAAACGTGCCTGGGTATATTATCAGTATGCTTTTCACTTGTATCATTTGTATGGAGCGCAAGAAGAACTGACCTTGAAGTTGCGTGAGAGCGGTGACTTGCGTTACCAGCAGGGAGATATTGACCAAACGGAGCGTAATATGATTGCGACACTTGCTGCCGAACTCCACACTCGCAGCTTGCAAGCGCGGGAGGAGATGGAACTTGCTTCCCGCCGTTTCGCCTGGGCATGTTATGCCGGTGAACAGATGGTTCCCAACGACAGTTCATTGGCTGTGCTTCCGCTGTCCTTGCAAGACCGGATGCTTTCGGCTCCTCATCTGAATTATTTTGCCAGTCAGGTGCAGGAAAAGAAATCACAGCTTCGGATAGAACGGAGCAAGTTCTTCCCGGAATTTTCGTTGGGTTATGTCCGTCAGAAAATTGCTCCGCTGAATGGCTTGAATTCGTGGATGGTGGGAGTGTCTTTCCCCATTCTGTTCTTCCCGCAGCGCAGTCGCAGCAAGCAGGCAAAGGTGAGCTTGCAGATTGCTCAGTGGGAGGCCGACCAGAACCGTGTGCAACTGTATAACAAGGTAGAGGAGCTTTACCGTCGTGTACGCCAGCAGCAGGAAAGCCTGGATTATTATGCCAAGGCTGCGTTGAAAGAGGCGGACGCCTTGCAGGAAAGTGCCTTGATGAAGTTCAAGGAAAGTGAAATCAACATTACGGAGTTTGTGCAGAGTCTGAATACCTCCCGTGACATTCGCCGGAATTATATAGAGACAGTGTATGCATACAATGTATCCGTGTTGGAAATCGAATTATATACCGAATAAAAATAAAAAAATATAGCAAGATGAAACAAATTCTTTTTTTCTCAGCCTTATGCTACTCGCTGGTGATGGCCTCTTGCGGAGGTGGTGCCACTGAAAAAACATCCGATGAATCTACAGCGGTACAGTCTGTACAGCAGGACAGTCTTCAGGAATCTGCCGACAGCCTGGAGGTGGACGGTACTACGGGAGCTACTCAGGTGGCCAATGCACCTTCTTTTAACGGCATCTTGATGATACCGCCACAGCAACACGCAACGATTACCCTTAGTATGGGTGGGGCTGTACACAGTGTTTCTTTCCTTCCAGGTGATTATGTGCGTAAAAACCAGGTCATCCTGACGCTGGAGAATCCGGAATTCATAGCCTTGCAGCAAACCTGGCTCGATGCGGCTGCGCAGACAGAGTTCCTGGAAAAAGAATATCTTCGCCAGCAGAATCTGGCTTCTCATGAGGCTGCTTCACAGAAACGGATGCAGCAGAGTAAGGCGGAATATTTGTCGATGAAGAGCCGTCTGGATGCTGCTGCGGCCCAGTTGCTGATTTTGGGAGTGGATGCCCGCAGCTTGCAGACAAAAGGTATTCAGCCTTATCTGGAAATAAAGGCACCTTTAAACGGTTATGTCACGAACATGAACGTGAACGTAGGAAAATATTTCAATGTCGGTGAACCCGTGTGTGATGTGATTGATAAGCAGGCCCCGATGCTGCAGCTTACGGCTTACGAAAAAGATCTGGATAAATTGAATGTGGGTGACCGTATGGAGTTCCATGTAAACGGAATGGGAAATGAAACCTTCGAAGCCGTACTGGTTTCCATTGACCAGATGGTAGATAATGCCAACCGTTCCATCAAAGTGTATGCCCGTGTGGCTCATCCGCAGAAAGATTTTCGTCCCGGCATGTATGTGTCGGCACGTAAGTCGGCAAAAAATGAATAACTTTGCAGCATGAAGCGAATCTGGAGCAATAAATATGTGCTGATAGTGAATGCCATCTCCATCATGGTGGCATTCCTTACGCATTTCCCGGAACTGATTACCTTGTCGAATCCGTATTCGGCCGACGGTCTTTCGTTTCCGGGCATGCACTGGGCCGATGTGGGCAATGAGGTATTATTTACGTACCTTTCCCTTCTTTTTCTCTTTTTCCTGAATGAAGCCGTGTTCCGTTTCAATAGCGATATGGTTTCTATCGGGTGGAAAAAGGTGGTTTGTTCGTTTGTGCTGACCTGGGTAGTAAGTAACCTGCTGGGCAAATGCTTTGTTTACCTGCATCAGCATTTCGATGTGCCTGCCATTGATGCCATGCTTCATCATTATCTTCATCCTTTGCGTGATTTCCTGATAACCTGCATTGTGACGGGAAGCTGCTATTTCTTTCATCAGAACCGGAAGAGCCGTAAGATGCTGCTCGAAAACCAGCAGTTGCGCATGGAGAATGTTATCAATCAGTACGAAGCCTTGAAAAGCCAGTTGAACCCTCACATGCTGTTTAATTCGCTGAACACCTTGTACCTCTTGATTCGGGAGTCGCCCGATAAGGCCCGCCACTATCTGGAAGAATTGTCGCGGGTGATGCGCTACACCTTGCAGGACAACGAGTCGCATTCCGTGACTTTGCGCGAGGAAATGGAGTTTGTACAGTCGTACATGTACCTTTTGCAGGTGCGTTATGAAGAGAATCTTCAGTTTGACATCCGTATCCATCCGGAACTGATGTCACGGAAACTGCCGCCCATGGCCCTGCAGTTATTGGTGGAGAATGCCGTGAAGCACAATGAAATCAGTAACCGCCGTCCGCTGACAGTGTTTGTGATAGCCGAAGGTGACACGGTGGAGGTGAGCAATCCGCTTCAGCCCAAACGGGGAGGGAGTGCCGGAATGGGTATCGGACTGGCGAATCTGGCCAAACGCTATCAGTTGCTGTATAAAAAAGACATAATCGTAAAAGAGGAAAATCATCGTTTCACCGTTATTCTGCCTTTGATATGAAGACTTTAATTATAGAAGATGAAAAGGCGGCCTTGCGTAATCTGAAGGCTGTAATGCAGGAAGTGGACACCGATTTTGAAATCGTCGGCGAAGTGGACAGTATTTTCGACGGGGTGGAGTGGTTTCGCACGCATCCCATGCCGGAGCTGGTGTTTATGGACATTCATCTGGCCGACGGCTCAGCTTTCGACATCTGTGCGCAGGTAGACATCACGTGCCCCATCATCTTTACTACGGCCTACGATGAATATGCCTTGCGGGCCTTTAAGGTGAACAGTGTGGCCTATCTGCTCAAGCCCATCAGCTGGACTGATTTGCAGGAGGCCATGCACAAACTGGAATTGCTGGGCGGACAGGTGAAGGAAGAAAAACAGCCTGACTTGTCGGCCATCATCCGTAGTTTGAAAAAGGAAGAGAATTACAAGACGCATTTTCTGGTGCCGGTGAAGGGGGATAAACTTCTACCTGTGTCGGTCGAAGCTATCCAGTATTTTTATATCTCCAACGGGCTGGTCAAGGCGGTAGACAGTGAGGGAAAAGAATTTGTCTTCTCTCAGTCGCTCGACGAACTGGCCGAGCAATTGAATCCGCATGATTTCTTCCGTGCCAACCGCCAGTTTATCGTGTCGCGAAAGGCCGTATCCGACATCAGCCTGTGGTTTAACGGACGGCTGGCCATCAACCTGAAAGTGCCGGTGCCCGAGAAAATCATCATCAGCAAGGCCAAGGCTTCGGAATTGAAAGACTGGTTCTGATTTCGTAAGACGTGCGGTACTTGTCTGCCCGAAGTAAAACCTCCTCTTCTCCTTTATACTGTATCTCATATTTTTATATTATCTTTGTGCCATAATTCAAAAAGGTAGAAAAAACAGATGATAACAGTTTCAAATGTAGCCGTTCAATTTGGTAAAAGAGTGTTGTATAACGACGTGAACCTGAAGTTCACGAATGGTAATATCTATGGCATCATCGGAGCCAACGGTGCCGGTAAGTCTACGTTCCTGAAAGTGATTTCAGGCGAGCTGGACCCTACTAAGGGTAGCATTACCCTGGGACCGGGCGAACGTCTTTCGGTGTTGAGTCAGGACCACTTTAAGTTTGATGCCCACACGGTGCTCGATACCGTACTGATGGGACACACCATCCTTTGGGACATCATGAAGCAGCGCGAGGCTCTGTATGCCAAGGAAGATTTTACCGATGAAGACGGTATCAAGGCAGCCGAACTGGAAGAAAAGTTTGCCGAACTGGAAGGCTGGAATGCTGAGAGCGATGCAGCTATCCTGCTGAGCGGACTGGGCATAAAAGAAGACAAGCACTATACGCTGATGGGTGATTTGAGTGGTAAGGAAAAGGTGCGCGTGATGCTGGCACAGGCGCTTTTCGGAAATCCGGACAACCTGTTGCTCGACGAGCCGACCAATGACCTGGATATGGATACGGTGACCTGGCTCGAAGAATACCTTTCTAACTTTGAACATACCGTGCTGGTGGTAAGCCATGACCGTCACTTCCTTGACTCGGTATGTACGCATACAGTGGACATCGACTTTGGCAAGGTGAACCTCTTTGCCGGTAACTATAGCTTCTGGTATGAATCCAGCCAGCTGGCTCTCCGTCAGCAGCAGAACCAGAAGGCCAAGGCAGAAGAAAAACGTAAGGAACTGGAAGAATTTATCCGTCGTTTCTCTGCCAATGTAGCGAAATCCAAGCAGACTACCAGCCGTAAGAAGATGCTGGAGAAACTGAATGTGGATGAAATCAAGCCGTCTTCTCGTAAATATCCGGGTATTATCTTTACGATGGACCGTGAACCGGGTAACCAGATTCTGGAGGTTTCCGGACTGCGTGCCGAAACGGAAGAAGGAACAGTGCTTTTCAATGACGTGAACTTCAACGTGGAGAAGGGCGATAAGATTGTTTTCCTGAGCCGTGACCCGCGTGCCATGACGGCCTTGTTTGAAATTATCAACGGACACCGTAAGGCACAGGCCGGACACTATAACTGGGGAGTAACCATTACTACGGCTTACTTGCCGCTGGATAATACGGATTATTTCAACTGCGACCTGAACCTGGTAGACTGGTTGAGCCAGTACGGTCAGGGCAATGAAGTGGAGATGAAAGGCTTCCTCGGCCGTATGTTGTTCTCTGGTGAAGAAGTGATGAAGAAAGTCAGTGTGCTGTCGGGAGGTGAGAAGATGCGTTGTATGATTGCCCGCATGCAGTTGCGTAATGCCAACTGTCTGATTCTGGATACTCCGACCAACCACCTGGACTTGGAATCTATTCAGGCGTTCAACAACAACCTGAAGATTTACAAGGGAAATGTGCTCTTTGCCTCACACGACCATGAGTTCATCGAAACCGTGGCCAACCGTATCATTGAGCTGACTCCGAACGGAATCATCGACAAGATGATGAGCTACGACGAGTATATTTCATCCGACCATATCAAGGAAATGCGTGCCCGTATGTACGGCGATAAATAAGACTCAAAAAACGCCTTTGCGTTTGGAAGAAAACGCAAGTACGTTTTATCCAAAACGCAAGTACGTTTTATCCAAAACGCAAGGACGTTTTGATTAAAACGCTTAGGCGTTTTACTTAAAGCGCAAGTACGTTTTTGTGGAAACGCACTTGCGTTTTTTTCTGTTCCTCAGAATTCCTTTGGAATGTGTTGAAAATATAGGTATAATCTTCAAATTATCAGTTAGTTATTATGGACTCAACTTTAAATCCTACTCAAAAAACACACATCGTGTGGCTCGACGTGGTTCGTTTGGTAGCCATGTTCACTGTAGTATGCTGCCATTCGGCAGACCCGTTTAACTTCTATCCGGGAGAACCTCCGGCCAATATTGCGGAAATCAAGTGGTGGGGTGCCGTGTACGGCTCTTTGCTTCGTCCTTGTGTGCCTTTGTTTGTGATGATTACGGGTGCCTTGCTGTTGCCGGTTAAAGGGGAGACGGCTCCGTTCTACCGTAAACGCATCGGGCGTGTGTTCTGGCCTTTCCTTATCTGGTCGGTCATTTACAATCTTTTCCCGTGGATTACAGGCTTGCTGGGAGTCGCTCCGGAAGTCATTCTCGATTTTTTCCCGTATTCGGGTGAGGAGGTGATGCGCCAGTCACTCGATGTATCGTTGGGATACATTGCACAGATGCCGTTTAACTTCTCTTTGCTAGACGTGCACATGTGGTACATTTATCTGCTTATCGGGCTGTATCTGTACATGCCGGTATTTTCTGCCTGGGTGGAAAAAGCCAGCCGGAAAGCACAACGGTGGTTCCTTGTGGCCTGGGGTGTGACGCTTTTTGTTCCTTATTACAGGGAATTTGTAGGGCCTTACATCTGGGGTTCCTGTTCCTGGAACGAGTTTTATATGCTCTATATGTTTGCAGGATTCAACGGTTATCTGCTGTTAGGACATTATCTGCGTCACACGGAATGGAGTCTGGCCAAAACACTGGGGTGGGGAATCCCCATGTTCGTCGTAGGTTTCTGTGTCACGTTCTTCGGTTTCCGTCACATGACCGCATCGCCCGACTGCACGGAAGAACAGCTCGAACTTTTCTTCTACTATTGCTCACCGAACGTGGTGCTGATGACCCTTCCGTTGTTCATGCTTTGCAAGAAAGTCCGTGTAAATAATCAGCAAATACAGAAAGCCCTTGCCAATCTGACGGTATGCGGTTTCGGAGTGTATATGATTCATTATTTCTTCACCAGTCCGAGCGTAGTGCTGGCCCGTATGTGTCACGTGCCTGTGGGATTGCAGATACCGTTTGCTGCGGTAGTTGCTTTCCTTGTATCATGGGGGCTGGTGATTCTGCTTCGCCGGCTGACTGGAAAGTATGCCCGTTATGTGGTAGGGTGAGGGAGTTTATTTCAAAAACTCCCCGCCGAAAGATAAGGGTAACAAGTCTTTGGTTCCGTCTATCTCGTAAATCGCTTTTTCTCCATATAGTAAAATGCGCATAGGCTGTCGGTAGCGCTGTTCAGTTTCCAGCAACACCTGCCGGCAGGCTCCGCAAGGAGGAATCGGTGTATCGAGATAGCCGGATTCACTTCGGGCGGCGATGGCCAGTGTCAGCACAGGCTGGTCGGGATACTGGGAATTGGCATAAAACAGTGTGGTACGTTCGGCACATGTTCCGGATGGGTAGGCTGCGTTTTCTTGATTCGTACCCGTCACAATCACCCCGTTCTTCAGCAGGGCAGCGGCACCGACTGAAAATTTGGAGTAAGGCGCATAACTGCGTGAGGTGGCTTCTTTGGCTTTGTCCATCAGTTCACGGTCTTGTGGAGTAAGTTCATCGTATTGCAAGGAATGGATACGGATTTCAAGTTTGATTTCTTTCATGGCTTTTGTTTTTGTAGTTGGTAAACAAATATAAGTAAAAAAATGCTTTTCTCCCTGTTTTTCTGTATTTTTAAGTGTTTGCCCGTAAGCTTCTGTGGTGAATCGTTTATCTTTGCACGTTAAACGGTAAAGAAGAACTGCATGAAATCATTAAAATATATTTTGGTGTGCTGTCTGGCAGGGATGGCACTCTCTTTGGGAGCAGCTCAGCGCAAGAATAAGGCGTACGAAGATTACATCCGGCAGTATCACAAAATTGCAGTGGAGGAGATGAAGCGTTATCATATTCCGGCCAGTATCACGCTGGCACAGGGACTGCTGGAGTCGGGAGCCGGACGAAGTGAACTGGCCCGCAAGTCGAACAACCATTTCGGTATCAAGTGTGGACGGAGCTGGGACGGACGGACGGTACGCGCCGACGACGATGCACCGAATGAATGTTTCCGGGCTTATCGTCATGCCAAGGATTCGTATCGTGACCATTCCAAATTCTTGCGTACGGGAGCACGTTATGCCTTTTTGTTTCGTTTGAAGATTACGGATTACAAGGGATGGGCGCGTGGCTTGAAGAAGGCAGGTTATGCCACTGACCCGCGTTATGCCGACCGCCTGATCAACATCATTGAGCTCTACGACCTGGATCGTTACGATACCAAGAAAGGTTTGGAATGGATAGAAGAATTCCCCAATCCGCATCAGCCGTATTTAGCCAATGATATGGTGTACATCATCGCCCGTAGGGGAGATACGTTTGAAAAACTGTCGGATGAATTGGGTATCAGCAAGAAGAAACTGCGTACTTACAACGAGCTTCCCAAGGACTATCAGTTTATGGGAGGGGAAATTGTGTACCTGGAGAAAAAACACCGTCGGGCTACGAAGGAATACATTGTGTACGTGGTGCGTCAGGGTGATTCCATGTACTCTATTTCCCAGAAATTCGGTATCCGTTTGAAGAACCTGTATAAGTTGAATAAGATGGAGCCAGATTCACCGGCTCCGAAAGTAGGCGATATTCTGCGGTTGAGATAACCGGTTTATTCGTGGTGGTAAGGGCCGTTGTTTAGAATGGTCATGGCCCGGTAAAGCTGTTCCACGAAGATAAGCCGTATCATTTGGTGCGAAAATGTCATTTTGGAAAGTGAAATCTTTTCCTGGGCAGCCTGATAGACGGAAGGAGAGAATCCGTAAGGTCCGCCGATGATGAACACCAGCCGCTTGTTTACGGTATGCATTTTCCGCTCTATCCAGTTGGCAAACTCGATGGAGCGGAATTCTTTTCCATGCTCGTCGAGCAATACTACTACATCGCCGGGCTGCAAGGCTTTCAGGATGGCTTCGCCTTCCTTTTCTTTTTGCTGCTCCATGCTGAGGCTTTTGGTATTCTTCAGTTCAGGTATCACCTCCATATCGAACGAAACATAGTGTTTGGTACGTTCCACATAGTCATTGATGGCTGTGATATAATGCTTTTCGACCGTTCGGCCGACCACAAGTAGGGTAAATTTCATATCTTTTTTACTTTGATTAAAACGGGTTGCCTTTGCAAAGATATGAATAATAATTACCTTTGCTTCCTGAAATATCACTTAATATTTTGAACAAAATGGACGAAAAAATTGTAAAGGATTTGATTGACCGTCTGATTGACCTCTCTTTTGCAGAGGATATAGGTGACGGTGACCATACTACGTTGTCTTGCATTCCGGCGGATGCAATGGGCAAGTCGAAACTGCTGATTAAGGAAGAAGGTATTCTGGCCGGTATTGAAATTGCAAAAGAAGTGTTCCATCGCTTTGACCCTGAAATGAAGGTAGAAGTGTTCATTCAGGACGGTACACACGTGAAACCGGGCGATGTGGCCATGGTGGTAGAAGGAAAGATTCAGTCTTTGCTTCAGACCGAGCGCCTGATGCTGAACATCATGCAGCGTATGAGCGGTATTGCTACGATGACCAGCAAATATGTAGAACGCCTGAAAGGTACGAAGACTCGCGTGCTGGATACACGTAAGACGACTCCGGGTATGCGTATTCTGGAAAAGATGGCGGTGAAAATCGGTGGAGGAGTAAACCATCGTATCGGTCTGTTCGATATGATTCTGCTGAAAGACAATCACGTGGACTTTGCCGGAGGAATTGACAAGGCAATCACGCGTGCTAAGGAATATTGCAAGGCAAAAGGAAAGGACCTGAAGATTGAAATTGAAGTGCGCAACTTCGACGAATTGAAGCAGGTGCTCGACCTGGGTGGAGTAGACCGCATCATGCTGGACAACTTTACTCCGGAAAATACACGCAAGGCCGTAGAAATGGTTGGCGGTCGTGTGGAACTGGAGTCATCAGGCGGTATTACCTTCGACACCTTGCGTGACTATGCAGAATGTGGAGTGGATTACATTTCTGTAGGTGCACTGACGCATTCTGTGAAAGGTCTTGACATGAGTTTCAAGGCTTGCTGAGGCTGACCGAATGAAAGGCATGCCCCACTTGTTAAATAAGTATCTACCAAAATAAAATAAGAAGAGTGATGAAAAAAAGTGTTTTATGGAGAAGTGTGCTGGTGCTGGCATTGTGTATTGCCGGAACAGCCAATGGAATGGCTCAGGACCTGAAATCAATTCTGTCAGGTGTAGCCAATGCGGTAGCGAATAAGGTAACGGGTGAAAGTGCCTCATTGACAGGAACGTGGGCTTATGTGGGTCCGGACTGTAAGTTTGAGAGTGACAATCTGCTGGCTAAGGCTGGTGGTGAAGTGGCTGCCAAACAGGTAGAAGATAAAATGAGCGGTGTACTGGAGAAGCTGGGTTTCAAGGAAGGTACAACCTACACCTTCAATGCCGATAGTACGTATACTTCGGTGGTGGGTGGAAAAACAGTCAACGGAACATACAGTTACAATGCGGATACCAAGGAACTGACAATGAAAACTCGTCTGGGATTGAAAGTGAATGCGACGGTTTCGAAGGGGCTGACCGGAGATACCATGAGCCTGCTGTTCAAGGCAGACAAATTGATGTCGCTGGCACAGACCATCACAGGAGCTGTGGCAAGTAAGTCATCCAATTCGGCAGTAAGTACAGCCAGTTCGTTGTTGAGCCAATATGACGGATTACAATTGGGAGTGCAGCTGAAGAAGCAGTAGCACATTGTAGATTGTAAAGAATAAAAAAGAAGCATGGATTTTAGCGAATGTCTGGAATCCATGCTTCTTTTTTATGTCAGATGCATCCCTTGCTGGAAGGAATCTCAAAATGATGAATGTCACGGCGTATGGCCATCTTGATGCTGCGGGCGAGAGCCTTGAAGATACCTTCTATCTTGTGGTGCTCATTGGTTCCCTCGGCCTTGATATGGAGGTTCATACGGGCCGAATCACTCAGCGACTTGAAGAAATGGAGGAACATCTCGGTAGGCATGTCGCCAATCTTTTCACGGGTAAAGGTGGCGTCCCATACCAGCCAGGCCCGTCCGCCGAAATCGAGTGAAACCATGCACTGGCAGTCGTCCATGGGCAGACAGTAGCCGTAGCGTTCGATACCTCTCTTGTTTCCTAATGCTTTGTATAGACATTCTCCTAAGGCGATGGCCGTATCTTCAATGGTGTGGTGTTCGTCCACTTCCAGATCACCGTCTACGTGTATGTCCAGGTCGATGCCACCGTGCTTGCCTATTTGCTCCAGCATGTGGTCGAAGAATCCCAGTCCGGTATGGATATGGCAGGTGCCGTTTCCGTCCAGGTTTACCCGGATACGGATATCGGTTTCCTTGGTCTTGCGGCATACCTCGGCAGTACGTTCACCGGCAAAGAGAAACTCTGCCACGCAGTCCCAGTCGGTGGTAGCTAATACGCACGTGTCTTCCAGTCCTTTTTCGGTCAGCAGACTTTTATCCGGTTGCAGCAGGATGGCCTTGCAGCCTAAGTTCTTTGCCAGCTCTACGTCGGTAGCGCGGTCGCCAATCACAAAGCTTCCGGCCAGGTCGTATTCCGGATTGTTCAGGTATCCTGTGAGCATGCCGGTGCGTGGCTTGCGGGTAGGGGCATTATCTTCCGGAAAACTCCGGTCGATAAGGATGTTGTCAAATTCAATGCCTTCGTTCTTGAACGACTGGAGCATCAGGTTGTGTACGGGCCAGAATGTGTCTTCCGGAAAAGAATCAGTACCTAATCCGTCCTGGTTGGTCACCATGACAAATTCAAAATCCAGTTTCTGTCGAATAAAGTAGAGGTTGCGGAACACCTTCGGATAGAATTCCAGTTTCTCGAACGCATCTAACTGGTAATCTATGGGTGGCTCGATGACAAGGGTACCGTCGCGGTCAATGAACAATACTTTTTTCATGCTTCCTCCTCCTTGTAGTTTTTCAGGGCTTCCAGCAGGGTATCGTTCTCCGGACGCGTACCGATGGTGATGCGCAGACAGTCCTGACAAAGCGTGACACTACTACGGTTGCGGACGATGATGCCCTTATCCACCAGGTAGTTGTAGATTTTCTTGGCATCACTTACTCGTGTCAGAAAGAAATTGGCATCAGTAGGATAGATGCGTCGGCAGCAAGCAAGCTTCTGGAATTCCTGCATGAGACGGGTACGTTCGTGGAGCAGGGATTCCACCCACTGCTGTACCTGATAATGCTTTTCAATCATGTGGATGGCTTCCTGCTGGGTCAGCCGATTCACGTTGTACGGATATTTGATTTTATTTAGCAGGTTGATGATTTCCTGAGAAGCAAAAGCCATGCCCAGACGGATACCGGCGCATCCCCATGCCTTGGAGAAGGTCTGCAGGATAATCAGGTTCGGAAATTCATCGAGCTGCTGCAGGAACGATGCTTCATTTGAAAAGTCAGCGTATGCCTCATCCAGAATAACCAGTCCTTCAAATGAGCGGAGCAGGGTAAGAATCTCTTCCCGGCACAGACGGTTTCCCGTGGGGTTATTAGGCGAACAGAGGAAAATCAGTTTAGTGTGTTCGTCGGTAGCGGCCAGTAAGTCGGCAGCTTTGAACTGGAAGTTTTCATCTAACTGTACTTTCCGGTATTCTACATCGTTTACTTCGGCACATACCTGATACATACCGTAAGTCGGGTCGATAGCCACTACATTGTCAATGCCCGGACGGCAGAAGGCACGGAAAGGAAGGTCGATGGCCTCGTCGCTTCCATTGCCTAAGAAAATGTGGTCTGGCGATACTTTTTTTACTCTTCCAATCAGCCCCTTTAATTCTCTCTGGAGCGGATCGGGATAACGGTTGTTAGGGGTATTGTAGGGATTCTCGTTGGCATCCAGAAATACGGAAGCCTCTTTCCCGCTATATTCGTCGCGTGCCGAAGAATAGGGCTTCAAGGCCCAGATGTTCGGTCGCGTAAGTTCTTTCAATGGTTTCATAGTTACTTATTTAAACGTACGGATACTGCATTTTTGTGCGCGTCGAGTTGTTCGTTGGCTGCCATGACTTCAATGGCCGGACCAATCATGGCAATACCTTCGGGTGTAATTTCCTGGAAGGTAATCTTGCGGATGAAGCTGTCCAGACTGACTCCGCTGTAGGCCTTGGCATAACCGTTGGTCGGAAGCGTATGGTTGGTGCCCGAAGCATAGTCGCCTGCACTTTCCGGAGAATAATAGCCTAAGAACACGGAACCCGCATTGACAATGCGTTCGCTGATTTCCATGTAATCCTTGGTTTCGATAATCAGGTGCTCGGGAGCATATTCGTTGGTCATTTCTACGGCTTCGTCCATGTTTTTCACTAAAATCAGTTTGCTGGCAGCTAAAGAACGGCTGGCAATTTCCTTTCGGGGAAGCTGGGCCAGCTGGCGTTCCACTTCTTCTGTCACCGCCTTCAGCAAAGTCTCACTGGTGGTAATCAGGATGGCCTGGCTGTCGGTGCCGTGTTCTGCCTGTGAAAGTAAATCGGCAGCCACGAAGACCGGATTGGCTGTTTCATCGGCCAGTACCGCTACTTCAGAAGGTCCAGCCGGCATGTCAATAGCTACGTCACGTAAGGAAACCTGCTGTTTGGCGGCAGTGACATACTGGTTGCCCGGACCGAATATTTTGTATACTTTAGGAATGCTTTCTGTACCGTAGGCCATGGCTCCTATAGCTTGTACCCCGCCGGCTTTGAAGATGCGGTTGATACCAGCCAGTTTGGCTGCGTAGAGAATGGCCGGGTGAATCTTTCCTTCCTTGTCGGGAGGAGTACAGAGGATGATTTCCTTGCATCCGGCAATCTGTGCCGGAGTAGCCAGCATCAGGACGGTGGAGAAAAGAGGAGCTGTTCCACCGGGAATGTACAATCCCACTTTCTCAATAGCTACAGCTTTCTGCCAGCAAGTCACACCCGGCAGTGTGGTGATTTTCTTTCCCTGGAATACCTGTGCGGCGTGGAACGTGCGGATGTTGTTATAAGCCAGTGTGATGGCCGCCTTCAGTTCGATGCTGACTTTCTTTTCTGCTTCGGCAATTTCTTCTTCGCTTACTAACAGAGAATTCAATTGCACCTTGTCGAACTTTTCTTCGTATTCCAGCACGGCTTTATCACCTTCAAATTTGATGCGGTTTAATATTTCGAGTACGGTTTCCCGTAATGATTCCGTTTGAAGCGTCGGACGTTTCAGTAAGTCCGCCCATGTATTTCTTTCGGGATAAGTAATGATGTTCATAGTAACATTCTTTGTGATGAGGTTCTGAAAATCAAAGTATCATTTTCTCAATAGGCAGCACCAGGATGCCTTGTGCACCGATGGCTTTCAGCTTGCCGATGATTTCCCAGAAACATTTCTGGTCGAGAACAGTGTGGATGCTGCTCCAGCCTTCTGTAGCCAATGGCATGATGGTCGGACTCTTTACACCGGGAAGAACGGCTACGATTTCCTGTACCTTGTCGGTCGGTACGTTCATCAGCACGTATTTTTTGTCTTCAGCGGTTTTGACTGCATTGATGCGGAACAGCAGTTCCTGAAGTATTTCCTTCTTTTCGTCTGACATGTGCTTGTTTCCGATGAGCAGCGCTTCGCTCTTCATTACCACTTCTACCTCTTTCAGGTTGTTGCTGATAAGGGTAGAGCCGGAGCTTACGATGTCGAATATGGCATCTGCCAGACCGATAGCCGGAGCAATTTCCACTGAACCGGTGATGACGTGAATGTCGGCTTCAATGTGCTGTTGTGTCAGGAAGTTTTTCAGGATATTGGGGTAGGAGGTAGCAATCTTTTTGTGATTGAACCATTCCAGTCCGTTGTATTCCGTTTCTTTGTGAATGGCCAGTGACAAACGGCATTTGCTGAAGCCCAGACGGTGCACGATTTCCGCTTCTTCGGCACGTTCCACGAATTCGTTTTCTCCTACAATACCGAGGTCGGCCACGCCGTTGGCCACACATTGTGGAATATCATCGTCGCGCAGGAACAGTACTTCTACCGGAAAATTACTGGACTGTGTCAGCAGGGTGCGTTTGGAGGTAGATAACTTGATGTCTGCTTCAGTAAACAGGGCCATTGTGTCTTCGAACAAGCGCCCTTTGGATTGTACGGCAATTCTTAACATATTGTTCTAAGTTTTTAAAGTGTCAAATAAAAAAGGCTTACCGAGGAATAAATTCTTACGGCAAGCCTTTGTGTAATCTTATCTCTTGTAACTGCACGCGTCGTCAGCCTACCGTGTGAACCGTTAGGTAATGATGATGGCGATGATGTACAGTATTTAAAATCATAATTATCGTTCTTTTGTTGCGACAAAAATATTAGATAAGAATTAAAAAAGCAAATATTTATCAGAAAAAACTCGCTTTTGCTGTCAAATTTATAAAGATTTCTTTTCTTTTTCCGTATAACAGCCTTTGAAGTACATTTCCTTTTCTGCTTTTTCTCTTGGGAAAATGAAATAGGTGCAGACGGCCTTGGTGCAGACTTCATCCTGTGCATTGTAGATTTCGGCTTCAATGAACACAAAGTTCCGTTTCTGCTCCTTGATTCTTCCTTTGAGGGTAAGGTGAGAGTCGGTCGTGTGAATGAGTTTCAGGTATTGAGTTTCCATGCGCGAAGTCACTCCCGCCGTCTGAAGCTTGCGGGCAATCACCCAGGCACATATCTCATCCAGCAGAGTTGCCTGAATACCTCCGTGCAGGGTGTTCAACCAACCTTGAAAACGGGCTTCAGGTACCCATTTACTCACAATCTCGTCCCCGTCTTCATAAAATTCCATTTTCAGGCCCGACTCGTTGTTGGGGGCACAGCCGAAACAGAAGTATCCTTCCATTCCTTCCCATGGATTGATGATTTTTTCCATGATGGCTGAGTTTTAGATAGTATAGTCCACGCAGGCACGGTTTTCCTTGGCATCTTTCAGAATACCAGCTGCGGCTACGTGTGCCGGATGGATGGCATAAGCCTTCACGTCGTCCAGCGTATCGAAACTGCTGTCCAGGCAGATGTCCCATACTTCTGCCGGGTTTTCATTCAGTCCTACATGAATGTCACGAATAAAGGGGATAGTGGCCGGAAGAGCCTCGATGGCAGCCTTAAAACGGTTCATAATGTCGGCTTTTTCTGCCGGAGAAAGGGTTTCTTTCAATTTAAATAAAACAATGTGCTTGACCATGTTTGTTTGTTTTTATGATTTTCGTATCTTTGAATATTGCAAATATAGAAATTAATTATTGAAACAAGTTATGATTATCATTGGAATTGCAGGAGGAACAGGCTCCGGTAAAACAACTGTAGTGAGAAGGATTATCGAAAGTCTGTCGGAGAATGAAGTGGCAGTGCTTCCGCTTGATTCATATTATAAGGACAGCAGTCATGTGCCCGTGGAAGAACGGCAGAATATCAACTTTGACCATCCTTCGGCATTCGACTGGGATTTGCTCTCCAAGCATATCTCCATGCTGCGTAAGGGAGAAGCCATTGAACAGCCTGTATATTCCTATCTTACCTGTACGCGCCAGAAAGAAACCGTGCATGTAGAACCCCGTAAGGTCATCATCATCGAAGGTATTTTGGCTTTGAGCGACCGCAGGTTGTGCAAGCAGATGGACCTCCGTATTTTTGTGGATGCCGATCCGGACGAACGTCTCATCCGTGTCATCCAGCGGGATGTGATAGAACGCGGACGTACGGCTGAGGCGGTGATGGAACGTTATGTGCGTGTGTTGAAACCCATGCACCTGGAGTTTATCGAACCGGCCAAGCGAATAGCCGACCTGATTGTGCCGCAAGGAGGTCATAATGAAAAGGCCATCGAGATTCTGAAGATGTACATTGAACGAATCGTAGACAAATGAAAGGCTGGATAACGGGGCTGTGCTGTGTGCTGGCCCTTTTTTTGTTTTTTTCATGCGGCTCTGAGAAAAAAGCGGAAGAGACTGCCGTCGATTTGCCACAGATTCAGGACAGAAAGGAACTGGTGGTGCTGACTGTCAACAGCTCTGTGTCTTATTTCCATTACCGTGGTGAACCCATGGGATTCCAGTACGAATTGGCCCAGCAGTTTGCCAAGTCGCTGGGACTCGACCTAAAGGTGAAGGTCGTAAAAGACGAAGAGCAGCTGGTGAGCAGTCTGCTCAAAGGAGAAGGTGATTTGGTAGCCTACAACCTGATTATTACCAATCCGCTGAAGGATAGTCTGATTTATTGCGGTGAAGAAGACATTACGCGGCAGGTAATCATACAGCGGAGAGGGAAGAAAGCTTTGAAGGATGTCACGGAACTGGTAGGAAAGAAAGTCTATGTCAATTCCGGAAAATACCGTACCCGCCTGGAAAATCTGAACCGCGAACTGGGAGGAGGAATTGATATTTGTGAGATTTCCTCCGACAGTGTATCGTCGGAAGACCTGATTACGTGGGTGGCAGAGGGGCGTATTGACTACACAGTAGCTACAGATGAAATTGCCCGCATCAACCGTACTTATTATCCGGTGCTTGACATCAACCTGGCCATCAGCTTTGACCAGCGTTCTTCGTGGGCCGTACGGAAAACATCGCCTCTGCTGGCAGAGGCCGCTGATAAATGGCACCGCGAGAACATCAATTCACCGGCCTTCCGTGCCAGTGCCCGTCGTTATTTTGAGCTGGCCAAGCGTCCCGCACATGGAGCCATTCTTTCTGTGAAAGACGGTAAGATTTCCCACTACGATGATTTGTTCCGGCGTTATGCCAAAGAAATCGGTTGGGACTGGCGTCTGTTAGCCTCGCTGGCCTATACCGAATCGAACTTCAATCCGAATGTCGTATCATGGGCCGGGGCCAAGGGGCTGATGCAGCTGATGCCGGCTACGGCACGTGCCATGGGAGTGCCGCCGGGCAAAGAGCAGGACCCGGAGGAGAGTATCAAAGCTGCTGTGAAGTACATTGCCGGAATGCAGCGTACGTTTAGTAAAATCACGGATAAGGAAGAACAGTCCAAGTTCATATTGGCCGCCTACAATTCCGGTATCGGCCATGTGACCGATGCCATGGCATTGGCCGAAAAATACGGACGTAACCGCTACATCTGGGAGCATCATGTGGCCCATTTCATGTTGTTGAAAAGCAACAAGGAATATTATCAGGACCCCGTCTGCAAGAACGGGTATGCCCGAGGAAGCGATACCTATGAGTTTGTACACGAGATTCTGGCACGTGCGGAACTTTACCGAAAGAAGATAAAGAAGTAGACAACTGAAAAGTTGGATTTTATAAATAGCCTGAAGTTTTTGCGGAAGCTTCAGGCTATTTTTTACGTTTCCCGTTGCGGAAACGTAAGTTTTCCAGTGCGGAAATGTAAGTTTCTCCATCGGGAACCGTACGGTTTATGTGGGGGAAACGTAGAAAACTTTTCAGCAGTTTGCTTTTTCTTTTGGGAGGTTTGCAAAATATAATAAGTTACATTATTTCCTAATCATTTTAAAGTTCTATAATAAGCAGATAGCTAAAAGAAGTTTTATGCTTGAAAAAAATAAGTTTTTTTTTGGCGCTGTATAATTTTATTCGTAATTTTGCGAACAACAAACAAGAGAGGTGAAAATGGTAAGAAAGAACTATTCAGAAGAACAGGAAAAAATGGCCCGCTTTGCCAAGGCCATGGGGCATCCGGCTCGTATAGCCATACTTCAATTTTTGGCCTCGCAGGAATGTTGCTTTTTTGGCGACATTCATGAGGAACTGCCCATAGCCAAGGCTACAGTGTCACAGCACTTGAAGGAGCTGAAAGAAGCCGGACTGATTCAGGGAGAGATTGAAGCACCTAAGGTGAGGTATTGCATTAATAAGGAGAACTGGAAACTGGCCAAAAGAATGTTTGCCGATTTCCTGGGCCAGCCGATATGTAAAAAAGAGAGCTGTTGCGAATAAGCTCTTTTTTTTGTTGTACTTGTTCGTTGTTTTGCGAATTACTAATAATAGATATAGAAGAACGATGAAAAAGATGGTATGTCTTCTGTCAGTATGCTTGACATTGGCTTCGTGTGGAATGCAGGGCAGAAGTGAAAAAGAAATTCAAACAAGTGACAAAGCGGTGGTCGGAAACAGTGAGGTAACAGCCAAAGACCATGTAGAGGTATTGTATTTTCATGGGAAGCAGCGTTGTGCTACGTGCATAGCCATTGAAAACAATACTCTGGCTGTGATGAAAGAGAATTTCTCGGAGCAGGTAAAGAAGGGGAAAGTGGTGTTCAAGGTGATAGACATCAGCAAGAAGGAAAATGAGAAGATTGCCGAAAAATATGAGGTTACCTGGTCGTCACTGTTTGTGGTGCGCTATAAAAATGGACAGGAGACAGCGGAAAATATGACTCAGTTTGCTTTCGGAAATGCCCGTAAATCGCCGGAGGTGTTCAAGGAAGGGCTGGTGAAAACCATAAATGATATGTTGAAATAATAAGGAGAGGCTATGGACTGGTTACAGACATTGTTGGACAACAGTTCCACTCCTGTATGGACGGCGTTTCTGCTTGGGCTGCTGACTGCACTTTCGCCTTGTCCGTTGGCAACCAACATTGCGGCCATTGGCTTTATCGGGAAAGATATTGAGAACCGGAGGCGTATTTTCTGGAACGGACTACTCTATACGCTGGGGCGTATTCTTTCGTACACGTTGTTTGGAGTGGTGTTGATTCTGATTCTGAAAGAGGGTTCGAGTATGTTTGGCATACAGAAGACCATCGGAGCGTGGGGAGAGCTTGTGTTGGGCCCGCTTTTGTTCCTGATAGGCCTTTTCATGCTTCTCGGCGATAGGTTGAACTTGCCTCAGTTCGGATTTCAGGGTAGTGCGGAAGGGTTTGCTCGGAAAGGCGGTTGGGGCGCGTTGATAATAGGTGCGTTGTTTGCTCTGGCTTTCTGTCCTACAAGCGGTGTCTTTTATTTTGGCATGCTGATACCAATGTCGGCCACGGTCACAGCAGGTTATCTGCTGCCCGTTGTGTTTGCCATTGCGACTGCCATACCGGTGCTGGTCGTGGCGTGGATTTTAGCCTTCAGTGTACAGCAGCTGGGCAGTTTTTACGGCAAGATGCAGAAGGTGCAGAAATGGATGAACCGCATAGTTGGTGTGCTGTTTATCGTCATCGGCATATATTATAGCTGGATAATGTATTTATAAACGAATTTGATAACAAACAAAATCTTTACAAGTATGGAAATTAAAGTATTGGGACCGGGTTGCGCAAAGTGCAAGACCACCTATAATGTAATTGAAAAAGTAATCAAGGAAAATAACCTGGACGTGAAGCTGACCAAGGTGGACGACATCATGGAAATGGTGAGCTACAACATCATGACGACTCCTGCCGTTGTGGTAGACGAAGTAGTGAAGATGAAAGGACAGGTTCCCACCGAAAGCGATGTGAAGAAACTTTTAGGAATCGGATAAACAAGAGGATTGATTCAGAAGCGGCAGAAATGATCTTCAAGGCAGCTGCCGCTTTTATGATGGGATATTTGTTCGTATTTAAACGAATTATAACGATAGAAACATGATACAAGATTTTGCAGACTGGCTTGTTTACGGATTGTTCGGACTGAGTGCTGATACGCAGCTTGGGGTAGCCGTAAACTTCTTTTTTTATGATACCATCAAGATTCTTATCTTGCTGTTTTTTATCAGTGTGCTGATGGGAATCATTAACGCTTATTTTCCGATAGAACGTTTGAGGAACTATCTGGTAACGCATAAAATGTATGGGTTGCAGTATGTTCTGGCCTCTATTTTCGGAGCCATTACTCCGTTCTGCTCCTGTTCGTCCATTCCCTTGTTTATCGGCTTTGTAAAAGGCGGTATCCCTTTGGGAGTGACGTTTGCCTTCCTGATTACTTCTCCGCTGGTGAACGAGGTGGCGGTGGCTATGTTCCTCGGCTCTTTTGGACTGAAAGTAACACTTATCTATGTCATCAGCGGTATTCTGCTGGGAGTGATAGGAGGTTTTGTGCTCGGCCGCATGCATCTCTCACCTTACCTGAGCGACTGGGTAAAGCAGATACAGGCCAGCTCCTCGGCGCAGGCAGGAGAGTGGGAGAAAGACCATACTACTTTTATCAAGCGTCTTCCCGTCATTGTGCGAGATGCCTGGAAGATTGTCAGTGGTGTACTGATTTACATTCTGATAGGTATCGGTATCGGTGCGTTTATGCACGGCTTTGTGCCCGAAGGATTTTTTGAGCAATACATGTCGAAGGACAACTGGTTTGCCGTACCGCTTTCGGTTATTCTTGCCGTACCGATGTATGCCAATGCGGCAGGCATTGTGCCGGTCATCGAGGTATTCGTGGCCAAAGGTATCCCTATGGGTACAGCCATCGCTTTCATGATGGCCGTGGTAGGTCTTTCACTTCCGGAAGCGACTTTGCTGAAGAAGGTGATGACGTGGCGGCTGATTGCGATATTCTTCGGAACGGTGGCTTTCTTCATTATCTTGTCGGGTTATTTGTTTAATTTTGTTCTTTAATTTATCATTGTTACATTTATATGAGAGTATTGATTCTTTGTACAGGAAATAGTTGCCGCAGCCAGATGGCACACGGCTTTTTGCAGTCGTTCGATAAAAATATAGAAGTGTATTCGGGTGGAACAGAGCCTGCTGCACAAGTAAATGCCAAGGCGGTGGAGGTAATGAAAGAAGTCGGAATTGACATCAGTTCACATGTGCCGACTCATGTGAATACCTACCTTGATCAGGAATGGGATTATGTGATTACCGTGTGCGGAGGAGCAAATGAAAGTTGTCCGGCATTTACCGGAAAAGTAGGCAAGCGTCTTCACATCGGTTTTGACGACCCGTCGCATGCCACCGGGACTCCGGAATTTATTGAAGCGGAATTCCGTCGTGTGCGGGATGAGATTAAAAATGCCTTCGCCCGCTTCTACATTACGGAAATCCGAAAAGAAGAATTACCCGCCTGCTCTTGCGGAAGTTGCGGTTAATATACTTATTCTGTTGTATCTTTTTTAGTTTTGCGATACATCGTAATGTTTCAGATGAATTCTTTGCTATCTCATCATTTTTTCATGTGGAATTGATTTTCAACGACTTTTATTATTGAAAATCAGCGGTATAAGAAAATAACGGTACAACTATCTGTTGAGGGAAAAGAGGAAGTGAAAAAGTTGCTTTGAAGGAGTGAATGGATTAGAAAAAGCGTGTGTTCTGAATGAAGTATTTAACTAAATATTAACGATTGGTAGATATTTTTATGATTTAGGATTAAAAGTAAAGAGACACTAAAATTCAAGGAAATACGCTGTATGTCAGCGAAAATGTGTAACTTTGCATATTGGCATATACGCCATATCTGAAAACAATGTCTAAAATTATCGTTCAAAATACACCCATCACTGTTCTCTCGTTAGAGGAACAGGATTATATCTCCCTCACAGATATGGCAACTGCCAAAGAGGGCGATAACCGTTCTGCCGATATAATCAAGAACTGGTTGCGAAACCGCTACACTATTGAATTTCTTGGTACTTGGGAGGTGATTCATAATCCTGATTTCAAAGTGGTCGAATTTGACCACTTTAGAATGAGTGCGGGTTTGCCGTCCTTTGTGTTGAGTGCTTCTGAATGGATAGAGCGCACAAATGCAATCGGTATAATGGTGAAGAAAGGTCGCTATGGAGGCACCTATGCTCATAAGGATATAGCTTTTGAGTTTGGTTCGGCAATAAGTGTGCCGTTCAAACTTTATCTTATCGAGGAATTTCAGCGGCTCAAAACGGAGGAACAGCGGTTATTAGGTTGGTCGGCGAAACGGGAGTTATCGAAAATCAACTACCGCATACATACCGATGCGATAAAGCAGAACCTTATCCCTGCGGAGGTTACTCCGGCACAGGCAAGTATTATCTACGCCAATGAAGCCGATGTGCTGAATGTGGCGATGTTTGGTGTAACGGCAAAACAATGGCGCGAGACCAATCCTGACCTCAAAGGGAACATACGCGACTATGCCACTATCAACGAACTTATCTGCCTGTCAAATATGGAAAACCTCAATGCGGTTTTCATCGAGCAGGGAATAACACAAGGCGAGCGGCTTGTGAAACTGAACCAAATAGCCATTCATCAGATGAGCGTACTGGAAAGCGGCGATAATGACAGAAAACTATTGAAATAATTGGGTATGGATAGTCACAACAAAATTATACAACAAGTGGCGAATGACGTTTTTTCGCCTATGGGATTTTTCCAGAAAGGAAAATCGAGGACTTGGCTGTATGATTGTGGCTATTGCTTTGTTCAAGTTGAATTTCAGCCATCTGCATATTCTCGTGGCTCATTCTGTAACGTCGGAATAGCTTTCCTGTTTGACTATTTTGGAGGCTTAAATGAAACTCTTGCGTTTGACTTCGGTCGGAAACGAATATTATTAGGCAAGACCGATTTCATTGAGTATACAGGAGATGATGAAATATTTGAGACCCAAGTATTTCAGTTGGCGAATAACGCCCTAAAATATGCTAAATGGTTGATGAGATTTCAATCGCTCAAATATGGAAATCATTGTATGTCAAGGCTGATATTTTCTAAATGGCTGAAAGAATTGCTTGGAAAATGGAATGGTCCGATTTACGATTATTATAATGCCGCAATGATTAAGTTTTTATTAGGAAAACTGGATTGCGGAAGAAGATTGATAGAGAAACTTAACAGCCTAAAATTGGAAAGCCCTTTCAAAGAGTGGGCAGAGCATAGTTATTCAGAATTTTGTGATGATGAGTTAACCGCAGAACAAGCAAGAAATAAAGTGTGCTCAATGATTAATCGACGGCGCAATTATTTTAAGCAAAAAGGTTCATTCAGAAAAATGCCGGACAAGAATTTCTTATGAAATCATTTTGTTAGCGACTCACGGAATGAGCGGTTAGTGTTGAGATGAATAAAGATGCATCGGAATTTTCAGTGCAATGCGGAGACAAGTAATTTGATGGTTTGAGTGCCAAAGACAGTTGTCAAGGAATTGCTTACCACTACTGAAAATCAACGCTATATCCGATTCAAGAACCAAGCGAGGTACAAACTACGTTAATTAGTAGCCAAAACAGAAGGGAAAAGCAAGGCAATGGGCTGGAACAGCAGAATCACGTTATAAAGGGAAAAGATTTCATTTTTTCGTTCAGTTCAAGCACTTTACGCATAGTAACGTAATGGTTTTAGCGAGAATTGTATTAATTTTGCGGTACAGACAATAATCTCGTTTTGTACTTTCATGTACTAATGGGACATTTGTCACATCGAATGTCGATTATTCGTTGTAACTTTGCTTAATTACAGACAAACTATTAGAGTGAACTATGTCCGAATCTCTCCGATATAAAATAGTCATTTGCATGGTATGGGTGCAGATTGTGCTCCTGCCTATTATCATAGTGATGATAAACGTGACAAATTATGGTGTGATATGGCGATGGAATCTTATAAACAATCTTATGGCTGGAGGTTATATATTGGGGCTGCTTGCCCTTCCTATCAGCCGAGGACTTGAAAAGCCGGGATTACTGAAATGGTGGTTGAGAATAGATTTCTGGTTCTCGCTCATTCCGGCTGTCATTGCACTGCCATTGCTTTTTTACTGCGGCCGACATTTTATTGTGGCCGAAGATGGCGATTATGTGCTTTATGAGGAAAGAGGGATTATGATGGCCGCCCCGTATTACTGGTTAGGTAAAAAAGAGGGGTTGTTTATTCGCAAACTGCCACAAGGTATCAGGCAATATGATTATGGAAACAGAAAAGTCAACTGTTTCAAAGTTGACACACTGAAAGGCTGCATGTATGGATTGGAGCAAGGGGCATCGCCCGTCGCATGGGTTTTGCCGATTGACACCATCCGGTATCATCGTTATGCCGATGATATAAAGGCTCTTATAGATAGTCTGTATCAAGTTCAGCCGTTGTTATCGCAAGAATCTTACGGTACTTTTGTTTATCCTGACAATTTCGCGGAAATTAATTACGAAGGAGGAGAAATAAGTTACACGGATTCCATTAGTTATGATATTGATTTTTCTGAAAGCGATAGTCTGAGGATTATTATTTACGATGGCAAATTCCCTCATCTGTCAATTCCTAAAAATGCTATTGGTGATTTTTCTCCCGATGAAGTCAAAACTTTCATAGAGAAACTGAAAGGAGGCAAGCGATGAGACTATTAGGAAAAGATACATGTAAAATCTTTAACGCAAATACTTTTACGGAGAATTAAGCCGTTGAGTATTAACATTATTGTCAAGATAAAAATGGAGGCGAATAACAGGATAAATGAAGGTGAGTGGCTATGCACTATCGAAGGTTTAGCCATTGCAGAGAAAGTCTATGATTTTTATTTTGAGGAATATGACAGCATCCCTCAAGATAAAAAGATAGGCGACTATAACTTTTCTATGGTACAATATAGGTTGTTTTGCGATTATGATGGACATCCTGTCATACGGAACAGATGCAGGATTTCCAATGCGTCATATTGTAGCCCGATATGTGCAAAATACGAAAAGGTCTTAAAAAGGAGCATTAAGGATAATCCCAAAGAATATGCATCGTTTGTCAAATTCCTGAAAACGCCCCAAGAAAAAAGAAGTTGGATAACGGTTGCTTACGCCATATCCAATAGTCTTTATAATGAGACAATTTATGATTTGAATAAAATCCAAGAGACATTGCCTCCTAAATTCACTTTTCCTGAACTGCTAAAAAATGCCGCAGACAATCAATGTGTTATCAACATGACTGATTTTGTAGGATCTACTTACGATATTCCTTTATGGGTTCGCATTAATCTCAGTTACAACTATGGTGATTATTCTGGGAAAATGGTCTTGTTTGACAGATTTAGCTATGGAAGTGATTTAAACTTTTCTTTTCCTTGCACATTTTCTCAATAGCATAACGGAAAAAGCGATGTAGTTCCATGATTCCCAGTTTCTGAACGTTGTATCAAATCGATTCAAAATAGTTCTGAAACTGTCCATCCACGCGTTTGTCCGTTCTATGGAGTATCGTTCCCTATACAACAATTCATCAAGGACTATACTGTCGTTTGTCGTTCCATTTCTTTTGTTGATACAGATGTTTGACACAATTCCATAACTTTTGAGCACGGAGCGGAGGGCTGCACAATCAAATCCGGCATCCGCATTCAGGAAAAGCCCGTCCGTTCTGATGTTGGCTTTTGCCATGTCTTCCATCATGTTCTGCATTACAGCAACAATATTGTGCGTGTCATGATGTTCCCCGCTTTTCGGAACGGACATGGCGAGAGGAAGCCCTTTCCTGTCTGTAAGATAAAGGGCATTGGTCGTCTTGCGTTTTTTCCTTCCCTGATAGCCGACTTCTTCCCCGCCGCGTATAGCCGGAGTGTGGCTTCCGTCAAGATCCACACTTGACATGTCAAGTTCCGAACGGTGCTTGTCCAAAAGTTGCAGCCAAAGCGACTTCCATTCACCTTTCTTGCTCCACTTATTGTAATGGTGAAATACAGCACCGTATTTCAGGACCTTGCCGCTGAACAGTTCTTTCACGGGAAGATATTCCCATTGGCATCCGGTCTTTAACTTATAGAGAATGGCATTGATGACTTCAATCAGACTACTTTTTGATTGAAAACCGCGTTTTGCCACAGAAAGATGAGGAAGTATTTCGTTTTTTATCGTATCTTTGTCCAATACAGCGTACATAGGTTGTTTATTATGAATGAGTTTGGTCACCCATAATATAATGAATAATTCTATTTGTACGCTGTTTGACAACATTTTAATTGATATACATAAGTTTAAATCACTTCATGAAGTAGGTGGAAAGGAGGCAAGCGATGAACCGAATATTATCTGATTATCTTGAAATTTGCAGCAAATTCCGGGCTAATGGACTAAGTAAACCTGAGAGGAAACATCGTCACACTCTGCTCTCCCAATGGGAGAAAACGGATTATGAGAGAGGAATGTTGCCCCTCGGTGAGATTCAGGACTTTTGGGACAACCATAATGATATTTGCTGGAACAGAGTGTTTATAAACAAGGTTATATGTCCGGCGATAGCCGCTGATTTGGAGACTGGCGGATATGATGGCTTAAGATTTTTGTTCCATTGTTTCCGGGAGCATGAAAGCTCATGCATACACTCTGACAGTCCGCTGGCAATTTTTTGTGAACACAGCGGAGGGAAATATCAGCCGTTTCAATTGGCGGATATGTTGCTCGATTATGAACCGGATAATGTTGATGCTCTCAGATACAAGTATAATGCTCTCAAATACTTTCTTGAGTTCTCCATACATGAAATGCCTTCAGGAGTGTTGAATGGCTATGACGGTGCAAGCGTTTCAGACATTCCTGCAATGATTGAAGATACGCATGAGTTTGAGCGCATTTCTCGAAAGTTGAATATGCCTCTTTGTGAAAACTTGGTTGAGGATTGCCGCAGGTATTATAAAGCCTACGGAGATTATTTGCAGAATCTCGACAGATATGGGACTTTTGAGGATTATCTGAGTATGAATAAAATTCCATACCAATCATACACATCACGTTACGATTATGAATAAGTGGCAGAAAATAGCAGGCATAGTGTCGCTTGCAATCTTGGCGATAATAAATTTCGTAATATATGGGTTGTCAGATATGCAAACTATATATAAAGGACACCCTTCTGTCGAAAGAGTCCTGTTCGATTCTCATGATGCCTTATTGAATATTGGGTATATCGTATTGGCTAATTATCTCATTATAGTATTCTTGTTCATTTGCCTATGGCGGAAAGGAGGCAAGCGATGAAAAAGCCAATAAGGGGAAAAGCACATTTCAAGACTTTTCCTATAAAAATGTCATTAGTGAAAGTGTATTTCTGTTTCTGTTTGTGCGTTTTGATATATGCTTTATCAACTCCAATTTTAACAGTTATTCTGAAACATCATGGAAACCGATGTAATGGTACAATAACAGCAAATGAGTCATCTTTGGTTCACAGATGGACTTCTAATAATTATCTGTATGAATTTAAAGTAGGAGATAAAATTTATACGGGTAATTCGTTAATAAAAGTAGGGAATAACGACAAAATAGGAGATACGATAAGTGTGTTATATTTTGAGTTGTTCCCATCTTTTAATAGACCTGTAACCTTTTACGAAGATAAATAATGGATTATAGGCTGATTCCACCTCAAACCCTCTCAATATTCTAAATATGCCGACCTTACGCGACATCTCCAATCTCATTGAGTGTACAGCGATGAATAAATGAATAAATTTTATTACTGAATTATGGTTTTAACAGAAGACGAACTATCTTTGATAGAATTTGCAAAAGAATATATCTATACTTTCCTTTCTGAATTTGGAGAGTTCTTGCCATTTGCTGTAATTATGGAAAATGGTGAGGTCATCCCTTTAGAACATGAGGAAAATGACCAATCTTCTTCACCCACATATTTGATAAATGCGTATGAGAATTACTTTAATCAGGAACGGAATAATAACAATGAATATAAGTTAGGGCTTTTGTGTATAGACATATACACTCGTTCCACCATGCAAAACTGTAAGCGAAGTGGAATTGAATATATATTGTTTGGCATCAACTATACAAAAAGAGTTATACAACATTATAAGATTTTAAAAGATAAGTCGGTATTATTCGATGATATGGTTGGCTGGGATAGCGGAGACAGTCTTGGTTAAAAGTGCAAGAAGATAAGGATATGCCCGACAAATGATTTCTAATGAAGGAGAGTTATAACAGTATTACAGACTGATTCCTCCTCGCCCTCTCTCAATCTTCCAGTCATACCGACCTTCCGCGACGTCGCCAACCTCGTTGAGTGTGTGGCGATGTTTAATTCCATCAAAGGGCTGTCGGTGTTCCGCATAGTCACAGAGCCATGTGCCGACCGCTTTCTGCTGCTCGGTGGTCTCTCCGTAGCCCTGCATCACGCTCTTGATGTCGGCGGCTTCGGAGGGAGAGAAGATTGACTTTTGCCGCTCCGTGGCGAAATGGATAATCGCGTCAATGGCTCTCTTGAACACCTCGCTTGCCTTGTAGAGAATGTCAGCGATGATGTTCAGAATATCCCGGCTCGATTTCAGCGCACCCTGCAACTGTCTTATGGTCTTGTCCTTCTCCGCCGTTGCCCGGCTCACCGCTATGCTGATGCGGTGCTGCTCCCCGGTCTTCTGCTCCTGAAGCTGTCGAAGAGCCGTGTCTCTCTCGGATTCATAAGTGTCAGCGATTGCCATAGCACTGTCGCGCTCCAGTTCGACCGTCCGCTTCGCCTCGGTCAGTGCCTTTGTCCGTTTCGCCACCTCTTTCCTGACGGCATCGGGGAACGATTCTTTGATATGCTCGTTCTCGGCTTTCAGTCTCTCGTTCTCCTGCTCGATGGCTGCGTACTTGCCCTTGCCGAAAAGGTTGGCGATGCCGGACTTTATGCTGTCCGTGTTCTCACGGTCAACCTCTCTCGCACGTTCTTCCTTTTCGGCGATTTCGCTGTCAAGTTCCTCGCTGCGCCTCTGCTTTTCCTCGTTCCCGATCTGTAGCTTTTCATGTTCGGATTTGGCATTGTCCGTCTCACGGATCGCGGCATCCCTGTCGGCTTCGGCTGCTTCCTTTTCCGCCTTTACCTGTTCGGCTTCCTGCTTCTGCTTGGCAAGAATGAAGTCAGCGCGTTCAAGATGCTCCTTTCCCGTCTGCTCCTTTGAGCTGCCCCTTTCCATGTCAAGACACTCAGCCAAAAGCGTCTGCATATCGCTCATGGCTTTCTCGTCCAGCTTGCAGGATTTCCCGGTGTCGTGGTTCATCCAGTCCCATACGATATGGGCGTGAAGGTTGGGCTTCCATGTGGCGGTCTCTCCGGGAGTGCCGTAATGTCCCTCGTCACGGTGGATGAAGATTTGCAAAGCTGTGATTCCCCACCGCTCCTTACACACCTCGCAGAAATGCTGCAACTGCTTCAGCGTGGTATCATCCTTGATAACCACGACACCCTCTTTGAGCGGAGTGCTGCCGCGCACGACGGTCACCTTCCCGGTCTTCTTGTTCACACGCTCACGGTCTTTGGTCTGCATCGCCCGACCTGTCTTTTCCTTTACCATCGCGGCTATCTGATTGTAGCGTTCCGACAGCGATGTGCCGCCGAAATCAGGTGCCACCCATGTCTCGTTTGCCGCCATGAGGTCGGTGCGGACATAGAACTTTTCCTTGCCGATATGTGCGAGGTATTCCGCTGTCCGCCTGTTGTGCGCCTCGCTGCTTCCGATGTTGCAGGGCTTGATGTTGATTGATGTCTTCTGTGCCATAGGCATGATGATGTTTACAGATTTACAATAGGGAAAGGGTTATTAGGGCGGAGCCTTAATCGGAGGGTGCAGGGAGAGGGTCACTTCCTGCTCGGGGTTCTCAGGGGGCGAGACCTCTGAGCGGAGATTCCAAAGAGAGGGTCACTCTTTGGTCAGGGGTGTTGGGGGCTGACAGCCATCCGACCGGGTTCTTAGGGCAGAGCCATAAGTGGGACGGGGCAAAGCCCAGCCCCTCGGGAGAGCCCACAACTACGGAAGCGAAGCGTGTAGTTATAGTGGGCTATATCTGGGCAAGCCCAGTCAGCCACCCCACAACAACGGAGTACCGCTCAAAACCGCGCTCTGCGCTTCCCGACCTGCCGGCCAATGCCGGAGTAGCCTCGCCGCCATCCGTGCCGTCCTGCGCCTCGCTGTGGCTCCCTGCGCCGTTGCCGCCGGATGCCATGTCGCCACTGTCTATGATATGCCGATTTGCGGCTGTGTCCGCCATGAACATATCGGACGGCGGATTGTGGCAGTCGCCGTCATGCACATCGGCTGACGGATTGGAACTGTCTGACAAAAGAAGGGAAGAAGGAAGGGATGCCGCGCCTGTCGCCAGGCTGTCCGTTTCCTTCCCTCTTGTGTGGCAGTCAACGGCTGCGCTTCCCGGTTCATCCCCTGACGGCAGACTGTCGGAAACAGGTGTCCGCACATCGCCCGTCTGTCCTTTGCCGGCAGCCGAAGGTCTGACATAATGGGGATTCGTGACAAGGACACCTCCGACATACCAGCCAGTGAGAAAATGCAGGGAATGAACGGAAGTGCGGTTGTTGGTCCGGGTGGTCAGCATACCGAGGCGGTTGAAACTGTCGATTAGCTTGCCGACCGTCTTACGGTTGCAGTCCAAAAACTCCGCCAGTTCCACATCGGAAGCTGCCACCTGTCCCACCTCCAGCACAATATCAATGCCCTTGATTTTATAAGCGGTTCTTGTCCTGACGGCACCGTTCATCAGGCGGTAGAGGCACTTTTGCCTCAGAGGGGAAAACCTGCCTTCCAAAAGAAAATCCCACTGTCCGGCTGAGAGGATGGTGCAATAGTGTATGGTCTGTATCTCGCTGCTCATGGTCTGTGACATTATGGTGCTACTGCGGACATCCGGCTGTTGCCGTCCGTCAACGCTCCCGGCTTGCGCTTCTTGCCGTTGCGCAGTTCCTCAAGCCGTCTTTCAATCTCGCTTTCGCTGGCTACTCCCGATGTACCTCCCTGTTCAATCCATGCGATAATTTCATTCCGGAAAAAGTAGAGCTTGTTGCCCCGCTTGTGGTACGGGATACGCTTGTCAGAGGTCATGGCATAGATGGTGGACGCCGATTTGCCGAGGAGTGCCGCGACTTCATTGAGGGTGAGCAAGGTGCGACACTCGCCATACTGCTGCGGTGTCATGCCGAGCACTCTCTCCACCTTGTCGGTGAGCAGCCCCACCTTTTCAATCAGCATGGAGACCGCCTGCGGCAGTTGTTCAAATGTTATGTTGTTCATATACTGTTGTGTGTTTATTGCTGTTTGAGTGTAATCTGTTCGGATGCCTTGCGCTTCAGGTCGCTCACGACATCGGCATAGACCTGAGTCGTGCCGACATTGCTGTGCGTGAGCATCTTTGAAATGGTATAAAGGTCTGTTCCTGCGGCAAGCTGAAGGGTCGCGTATGTGTGCCTGAACCCGTGGAACGTGATGTGCTTCGTTATCCCGGCAGACTCAATCCAGTCTTTGAGATAGAGGGGAAGGATGGTCTGCGTCAGCCCCTTGAACACCTGCCCCTCGCCGCGCTCGCCGCACAGTGCGAGGGCTTCATCAGACAGCGGCAGCACGGCTTCCGTCCGTGTCTTCTTGGTGACGATGTGCATACACCAGCCGCCGTCCGCTCCTTTAACGATGTTCTCCCATTGCAGACGGATGATGTCGCTGATGCGCAGCCCCGTAAGGCAGGAGAACAGCGCGGCACTTCTTATAACAGGCTTCTCGCAAGGGGTCTCGGCAAGCATCCTCACTTCTTCAAGCGTCAGGAACTCGCGCCTTGTGCTGTCTTCTTTCGCGTGTTTCAGCCGTGGGGCTATATTCTCCTTGATGCGTCTTTCCTCGTAGGCGATGCGCAGGACGCATTTCAGCTTGTTAAGGTTGTTGTTTGCGGTCGAAGCCATCATCTTTCCCTTTGTCTGAGTGGTGAGCGACAGCAGGTAGGTAAGGAATCCCTGGCAGTATTCCGGTGTCAAATCATCGAAGGTGCAGCTTCCGCAGCAATACTTCTCGAAGTGCTTGTAGGCGGTGTTCCAGTTCCTGAAATTGTCATCGTCCGCCATCTTTGAGCGGAAGTATTCAAGGAAGCTCTCCTTGCCACGGTTGCAGTCAAGAAAGCCGTACTCCTCGTTGATGATGGCTTCGGTTCTGCGGCACTTGATAAGCTCGGCATTGCGGAGCATGGTCTTGTTGAACTCTGTTTCGAATTTGTCTTTCGGGTCGGCATAGATGTATATGCCGAGATATTCCCGTCTTGTCGGCTTGCCTGTCTTCGGATGTCGCACCGCCGGGTAGTAGTCAAGGTAAAGAGATACCTGACCGTTCTTGATGGGTCGTTTCCTGACCGTCACTTTCGTGCAGATGTTTGTCATATCGGTTGTGATTTTTAATTGTTGTCTGATTCATTGTCCGGCTCCCGCTTGGCTTTCGTGCTTGCACTCTTGCGTTCCGACACCTTCCGTGCCTCGTCCCAGTCGGCTTTGAGGTAGTAGAGGCGGTTGCCGTGTATGCGCTTCGTCCTTACCCCGTGGGTGAGCGCGAACCTGCGGACTTGGGTCTTTCCCAGCCCGAACAGGCGCATGATGTCGAAACAGGAATACCAGTGCTCCGACAGGTTGCTTCCCGGCCGTTCCGCTTCCTGAGCCATAGCCTTGTCAACCTCGGCTTTCGGGAAGCACTTGGTGGCATTGGCTTTGACACAGGGTATCGAGTATCGCATACGGAGATTGTAAAATCGCCCGTAGGTATAATTGTATTTCCGGCATATCTCAGCCATCGTATAAAGGTCGCCTCCGGCACTCTCTTTATCCGTGAACGTGTCGCGCACGGACTGCTTGTAGTTAGCCGCCGGAATGAGCTGCCGTTTGGGGCTGCCCTTCGCTTTCTTCTTTCCCTCCTTTTGGGAAAGGTCTTTTTCGTTGTTCGGTGTATCTTCGTTCATCTTCTTTTTTGTCTTTTTACCCTGCCTGGCGAAGATTGACACGCTCCGCTTGCAGTAGGTTGTCTCTCTAATCATCAGAAAGAAATCCTCCTTGGTGATGATTGTGATGTGGTATGTCAGTCTGCAAGCCCGGAGAGTGCCTTTATAAATGAGGTTATACACTGTCCGGCTGCTCACTTGCAGGATGTCCGCCACTTCCCCGATGGTGAGGAAAGGCTTGTCGGTCATGCCCCGGTCATAGCCGGGCAGACCTGTTAAATTGTGTTTAATTTGACGGTCCATTATCGAAGAAATTTATTGCACGCTCTTGAAAGCTGTTGCACGCTGCTGAAAGAAAGTCGTGCCGTGTGACCCCTCTCGCGTGGTACAATCGCGGTACAAAAATACTCCGAAAAGGACGAATCGCCAAGAGGCGAAAATCTCGTTTGTTAAAATCTATTAGCTGAAAATCAAGGTATTATAACACCGATTTTTGCCGCTGTTTGTCGCCGTTTTGACCTCCGAAACTCCATAGCTTCGTCACTATGAAACCAAACTTAACAAAGTTGAATATGACAGAATGGGATAAAATGCAGGAGCATCAAATCTATAATGATTTTGATGCTGATTTGTTTAACCTGAGGGTTAAGGCAAAGAAGCTGTTTAAGGAGTTTAACCGTACTGAAGATGAAGAAGTTGAACGACGTCAGGAAATCATGCACAAACTCTTCAAGAAAGTAGGGGAACGTGTGTGGATGGAGCCGGACTTTGCTTGCGAGTTCGGCAAAAATATTACGATTGGCAATGATGTCTATATTAACTTCGGATGTACGCTCCTCGATTGCGGACAGATAACGATAGGTAACAATACGTTGTTGGGGCCCAATGTGAGTATGTATTCGGCCAATCATTCGCTTGATGCGGCAGAGCGGATAGCAGGTGCTTTGATTCCTGAACCCATTACCATAGGCAATCGGGTCTGGATTGGAGGCGGCAGCACTATCCTCAGTGGAGTGACGATAGGCGATGATACCGTTATCGGTGCCGGAAGTGTCGTAACTCATGATATCCCTTCGGGTGTCGTGGCAGCTGGAAATCCTTGTCGTGTATTAAGAAAAATCACGGATAAAGACAAGGTGGGTTTTCCTGTATAATAAACCGTTTTTTCATGTGAGAGGAGAGGTGTTATGATGAAGTGAACTTCCCCAAAGTGGGGTGAGTTACATATTGTCCAGTTATAAAACGAAAGGCTGTTTCAAATTAGAATTGTGTAATTTGAAACAGCCTTTTTTCTGCTTTCTCATGGCAAATAAATATAGGCTAAAAAACGCCTTTGCGTTTTAATTAAAACACAAGGACGTTTAGATTAAAACGCACTTGCGTTTGACATGAAATGCACTTGCGTTTGAGATAAAACGCACTTGTGTTTTTGGAGGAAAATAAAACGAATGAATCAATTTTACTTTTAATTTAATTAACTATTTGAATATGTATTATTTACGATAAATTCGTAGATTTGCGAAAAGTTCGTAGAAAGACTCGTTCAATATGGAAAAGCTAACTTATCAGGAAGAAGAAGCCATGCGCTTTATTTGGAACTTGGGACCGTGTTTTGTAAAAGATGTGGTGGGTTGCTATGCTGAACCCAAACCGCCTTATACCACGGTGGCTTCCATTATCAACAACCTGAAGCGGAAGGGATACCTGCAGGCAGAAAGGTTTGGTAATACTTACCGGTATACTCCTTTAGTTGCTCAGGAAGAATATACCAGCAAGTCTGTGGGCAACATTGTGCGCAATTATTTTGCCAATTCTTATAAGGAGATGGTTTCGTTCTTTGCCAAGGAACAGAAGATTTCCAAGGAAGACCTGAATGAGATTATCAACCTGATTGAAAAACGTGAAGATAAATAAAAACTTATTTCTATGCTATACCTTCTTCAAGTCAATGTCGGATTAATCCTGTTTTATGCACTCTATAAACTGGTATGTACGCGGGATACCTTCTTTCGTTCAAGAAGATTTATCCTGATAGTGTCGCTTGTATTGCCATTTATCCTGCCTTTTATCGACGTGCGTGAATGGCTGGAAAGCCGTGACCGCATGATTATGCTCACTCACTTTGATTACTCGGCTGTGCTGCCGGAGATTGTGGTGGGCAGTGAAGCAGCAGAAACCGGGAACCGTGTGTTCGTGCTGTCTGAATGGATAGGCTATCTGTATCTTGCCGGGGTAGTGGTATTGCTCGTCCGGCTTGCGATTCAGGCATTCAGTCTGTATCGCCTCATTGTACGTATGCCGGAAAAAGAGATAAACGGTGTCCGCGTAAAATGTTTGAATGACCCTTCCGGACCGTTCTCTTTCTTCAGATGGATTTTCATGAATCCTGCCGCAGTGAAGGAAGATGAAATCAGTGAAATCCTGACGCACGAAATGGCGCACGTAAAGCAGCATCATTCTGTCGATGTACTTCTTGCCGAGATAGTTAGCATCTGCTGCTGGATGAATCCCTTTGCCTGGCTGCTGAAACGCGAGGTCAGACTCAACTTAGAGTTTCTGGCCGACAGGAAAGTAATGGAGGCAGGGTTTGCTACTAAAAGCTATCAATATCACCTGCTTGGGTTGGCCTACAACCATAAGTACGGGTTATCCAATAATTTCAACTTCTCTCACCTTAAACAACGTATCATTATGATGAACAAGAAAAAATCAAACGCTGCAGGGCATATCAAATATGCGCTGTTCGTGCTTCCGGCCTTTGCTCTACTCGTTGCCGGAAACATCTCCTGCTCGCAGGGAGCATCCGAAAAACAGGATGCTAAAGAAGAAACCGTCGCACTAGATTCAGTAGCGGCTCCTACTGACAGTGTGGCGAAAGACGAAGTGTTTATGGTTGCAGAACAGATGCCTGAATTTCCGGGAGGAATGAAGGAGTTGTTGAAATTCCTTCAAGAAAACGTGAAATATCCGGAAAATGCCATGAAGAATAATGTGCAGGGACGGGTAATCGTACAATTTGTGATAGAAAAAGACGGAACTCCTACCGAATTCAAGGTGGCTCGTTCTGTAGATCCGGATTTGGATGCAGAGGCTTTGCGCGTGCTGCAGACCATGCCTAAGTGGAAGCCGGGCATGCAGAGGGGGGAGGTCGTAAGGGTAAAATTTACCGTACCTGTTTCGTTCAAACTCCAATAAATTGTTTTTGAGTCCGCTTTAAAATGGGTTGTAATTACGCTTAAAATACTTCTGAGAGAAGTTGGAATGTAATCCCGTATTTTAGAGCGGACTCATTTTTTATAGAAATATAATGTCATGAAAATCATTGTAATATTATTCTTCTCCATGTTATTGGCTCTGCCGACTTACGGACAAAATAGAGAGACGGACTATCTGTCGCATGTACTGGAGAAAATGAATGCCGTAGAATCGGTAACCTATCATTGTGTGAAAAAGGCATGGGAACCGGGAGACAAAGAGCCGGTGTACAGTGTGCCAACAGAAATTTATGAGCATGTGAATCCGCAGGATACTGCTGTGGGGTATTCTTTCTTGTGTGCCTCGGATAAGGAATTCAGACAACCACTTTGGGTATATGACGGAACTGTGTTTGCTTACATAGAGAAAGAAGAAAAAGAAGTAAGGATAGATGATTTCACTCAGAAAAGTCCCCTTCCATTCAGAGTTATTATGCCGCAAGCTTTTGGTTGCATGAAATCCATTCTTGAGTATGTATTGAACACTCAGGATAGCATAGTCCTCAGCTTGAAGGATGAGGGGAAAGATTATCTGATGGAATTAAGTATCCATACACCGTATCAGGTGGAGTTCTTTGGTAAAGCTTGTTACATGCCGCAGAATCCGTATATATATGATCCGACATCTATTTACAAAATCTGGATTTCAAAAGAAAATGACATGCCTTATCGTTATCGCAGGGAGATGCAGCATAGCATCAGTGAGGGTATTTGTTCCGATTTTGTGTATAATCCTTATGGAAAGGGAAAAATTGTGGCGGAAGATTATTATCCGGCAGATTATGTGCGGCGTATAAAAGGAGAGAAGTCTCAGAAGGCGACAGTGGATATGACGGGTAAAAAAGCTCCAGACTGGACGCTTACTGATATGAAGGGGCAGCAGGTTTCTTTAAGCGGTATAAAGTCGAAGGTCATCTTGTTGCAGTTCACAGGGATAGGCTGCGGACCATGTAAGATTTCGATTCCTTTCTTGAATAGGTTGAGAAAAGAATATGCGGTGAACGAGCTTGAAGTGCTGGCTGTGGAAACGTGGGGAAGGTCGAAGTCGTCTTGCGAAGCCTATGTGAAAAATCAGGGAATAGAATACAGTTTTCTGACAGCCGATAAGGATACAATTGCTAAACTTATAAATGATTATCAGGCTGGTAGCGGAGTTCCGCAGTTTTACTTGATAGGTAAAGATCGCACGATAATTGCAAAGTTTCAAGGCTATGCGGAAAAGACAACAGATGCAGAGATAGAAAAGAAGATAAAAGCGAATTTGTAGACCGAAAAAACGTATTCTCCTCAATCCTTGCATTTTCTGTAGATTTTTCTATACATTTGCAGCCATACATTTAAACAAAGAGAAAACAGATGCATCGTATCACTCCCTGTTCGCAAAAGGTCATGCTTCGGTTCCGTCGCTGGAGCCGGAAGGAATATGCTGCGTTTGTGAGCCTGCACCGTCATGTCACCATCGGACAGGTGGGACGAGGAATTGCAGATGCTTCATTGGGCAAGCAGAAAACGGCAGTGTGCGAGGGAAAGAAAACAGAAGGCACGTCATGGACTGGCTTTTCAGAGGAAGATACACTCTTTGGAAGCGGAGGACCTGGGCTCGGAGGAAGTCTATTCGAGATAGACCGGACAGGATTGTGGTGCCTGCTGGTGTCGCAAAGGGAAGAAGTGCCTGCGCTGCTTTTAGATAAAATAAATAAGATAACAATAACCGGAAGGGGTGTCTCCGTTTCAGGTTAAGTCTGACAGACTTAACCGAAGCGGAGACATCCCTTCTTTTTTAGGATAAATACGTATGGAAAGATTACAGAAATTAGAAGAGAAGATAAAGGAAGGAGGCATGCTTACTTCGGAAGAGGCTTTGTGGCTGCTCGAGGAAGCGCCTTTTGAGGAACTGTGTGAGGTGGCTCACCGCATTACGGTGGCATACGCTTCACGGAAGTTTGACATGTGTTCCATTATTAACGCCAAGTCGGGTCGTTGCCCTGAAAACTGCAAATGGTGTGCCCAGTCGGTGCATCATCACACGGGCGTGGAGGAGTACGGACTGGTGAGTGAAGAGGAATGTTTGCGTCAGGCAAAGATGAACGAAAGCCAGGGTGTGGCTCGTTTCTCACTGGTGACCAGTGGTCGTCGGCCTTCAGCAGGAGAGGTGGAGAAACTTTGCAAGCACTTTGAATACCTTCGGGCGCACAGTAAGATTGAATTGTGTGCGTCGTTAGGATTGGCTACGGAAGAACAGCTTGCGGCCTTGTATCGTGCCGGGGTGAGCCGTTATCATTGCAACCTGGAAACGGCGCCTTCGTTCTTCCCGACCTTGTGTTCCACGCATACGCAGGCACAGAAGATAGAAACGCTCCAGGCAGCTCGTCGGGCGGGCATGGACGTGTGTAGCGGAGGCATCATCGGCATGGGAGAAACGCCGGCCCAGCGGGTAGAACTGGCACTGACTTTGCGGAAACTGGAGGTACAATCCATTCCGTTGAACCTGTTGCAGCCCATCAAGGGAACGCCGTTGGAACACGCAAAGCCGCTGACGGCGGAAGAGGTGCTGCGTACGGTGGCTATGTTCCGCATGGTGAACCCGACGGCTTTCCTTCGCTTTGCCGGAGGGCGCTCGCAGTTGAGCGAGGAGACGGTAGACCGTGCGCTGTATGTGGGAATCAATTCGGCCATTGTGGGGGATTTGCTGACTACCCTTGGGTCAAAAGTAACTAGAGACAAAGAACGTATAAAGGAGGCAGGATATGAATTGTGAGAAATTGTTTGACGAATTTGACCGGTCGCATTTGTGGCATCCGTATACTTCAACTTCAAACCCGTTGCCCACTTATAAGGTGGAACGGGCACAGGGGTGTACCTTGACGCTGGCCGACGGTACGGAACTGATTGATGGCATGTCGTCGTGGTGGTGTGCTGTGCATGGATACAATCATCCGGTGCTGAACCGGGCGGTGGAGGAACAGCTTCACCGGATGTCGCACGTGATGTTCGGGGGACTGACGCACGAGCCGGCTATCGAATTGGGAAAGGAATTGCTGAAAATCGTGCCTCCCAGCATGGAATACATTTTTTATGCCGACAGTGGGTCGGTGGCTGTGGAAGTGGCTTTGAAGATGGCGGTGCAGTATCAGTTTGCGGCAGGTCATCCGGAGAAGAACAATTTTGTGACCATCCGTTCGGGCTATCACGGCGATACGTGGAACGCCATGTCGGTATGCGACCCGGTAACGGGCATGCACAGCCTGTTTGGCTCGGCCCTTCCGGTGCGCTATTTTGTACCTTCTCCGCAGTGCCGTTTCGATGCGGAATGGGATGAGAAAGACATCGAACCCTTGCGTGAAGTCATCAAGCAGCATCACGGTGAGCTGGCGGGACTGATTTTAGAGCCGATAGTGCAGGGGGCCGGAGGTATGCGTTTCTATCATCCGCAGTATTTGCGGGAGGCGGCACGCCTCTGCCGGGAGCATGGCATGCTGCTGATTTTTGACGAGATTGCCACAGGCTTCGGACGTACGGGGAAATTGTTTGCATGGGAACATGCGCAGGTGGAACCGGATATCATGTGTATCGGCAAGGCACTGACAGGAGGGTATATGACCTTCTCGGCAGTGTTGGCTTCGGCAAAGGTGGCCGGCTGTATTTCTTCCAAGGAGCCGCGTGCGTTCATGCACGGTCCTACGTTTATGGGCAACCCGCTGGCTTGTGCCGTGGCACTGGCTTCTGTGCGTCTGTTGTTGTCGTCAGGCTGGCAGGAGAAGGTGCGCCGCATTGAAGCACAGTTGAAAGAAGAACTGGCACCGGCGGCTTCGTTGCCGCAGGTGGCCGATGTCAGGGTACTGGGTGCCATTGGAGTGATTGAAACCAAGAAGCCGGTCGACATGGGCTGGATGCAGCGCCGGTTTGTGGAAGAAGGTATCTGGGTGCGTCCGTTCGGACGGCTGGCTTATATCATGCCGCCTTTCATTATCCGTCCGGAAGAACTGACGAAACTGACGAGCGGTTTGTGCAAGATTGTCGGTGAAATGCCAGAATAAAAACAAAGGAGGTGAATCATGGAAAATGAAATACAACCCGGACTGGACGGAGATTTTCAGCTGGAACTGGATAAGCTGGAGGCGTGTGGCAACCTGCGTGTGTTGCCGGAAACTTGCAGCGACGGGAAATGGATTGAAGCCGGCGGACGGAGGATGTTGAACCTGTCGTCGAACGATTATTTGGGATTGGCTTCGGACAAAGCATTGCGCGAGGAATTTCTGCGGACGGTGAAGGAGAGAGACTTGTGCTTTTCTTCCTCGTCTTCACGGTTGCTGACAGGCAACTTCCCAGCCTATAGGGAACTGGAATCGCTGTTAGCTTCGTTGTTTGGAGCGGAGAGTGCACTGGTGTTCAGTAGCGGGTATCACATGAATACGGGGATTCTTCCGGCGGTGACCGATGCAAACACGCTGATTTTAGCCGACAAATTAGTACATGCGAGTCTGATTGACGGCATCCGCTTGTCAGCAGCCAAGTGCATCCGTTACCGTCATCAGGACTATGTGCAGTTGGAAAATCTGCTGGCCAAGCATCACGGCGAGTATCACCGGATTATTGTGGTGACGGAAAGTGTGTTCAGTATGGACGGTGACGTGGCTTCGCTCGACCGGCTGGTGGAACTGAAGCGCCGTTATACCAACGTGATGCTGTATGTAGATGAAGCGCACGGTATTGCCGTACGGGGCCAGCGAGGACTGGGGGTAGCCGAGGAACAAGGTTGCCTGAAGGACATCGATTTCTTGTGCGGTACCTTCGGCAAGGCGATGGCTTCCGTGGGAGCGTATGTGGTGTGCCGGAAGGTGATACGCGATTACCTGGTGAACCGGATGCGCACGTTGATTTTCACTACAGCCCTGCCGCCTATCAATGTGGCATGGACGCGCTTTGTCTTGTCGCATCTGGAAGATATGCAGGCACGGCGGGAGCATCTGGCCAAAATCTCAGCAAGCCTGCGGACGGCTATCCGTGAGAGTGGGGTGGAATGTCCGTCGGAAAGTCATATTATACCTCTGGTAGTGGGAGCCAACGAGAAGGCCATCTGGAAGGCCTTGCAGATGCAGGAACATGGTTTTTATGTGTTGCCGGTGCGTCCGCCTACCGTACCCGAGGGAACGGCGCGGTTGCGTTTCTCGCTGACTTCGCTGATTGAAGAAGAGGAAATGGCACGGTTGTGTCATGAAATGAAAGCATGAAAACAGAAAGAAATTAAGATATGAAACAACGGTTTATCAAGAAGGAAGGAAATTCCACATTGCTGCTCTTCTTTGCCGGATGGGGCTCGGACGAAAATCTGTTTGCCGGACCGGTGCAGGAAGGATGTGACTGCCTGTTGTGTTTCGACTATAAAGATTTGGATTTTGACTATAGTCTACTGGAGGGCTACAAGGAGATACGGGTCATGGCCTGGTCCATGGGGGTATGGGTAGCCTGCCAGACGTTGTCTGGAAAAGAATATCCTTACGGGATGAGGCTGGCAGTGAACGGTACGCCTTTCCCTATTCACGATACAGAAGGTATTCCTGAAGCTATCTTTCAGGGAACGCTGGAGAACTTTTCGGAACCGGTGCTGATTCGTTTCCGTCGGCGGATTTGCGGGTCGGCCGCACAGGTGAAGACATTCCTATCGCATCATCCTTATCGGGAGGTAGACGATTTGCACCAGGAGCTGGCGGCTTTGTGGACGGCCGTAAAGAATCGTCCGGCTGTGGAGTGGACTTGGGACAAAGCGGTTGTCGGGACGAACGACAAGATATTTCTCCCTCAGAACCAGCGCGAAGCCTGGCAGGGAGTGGCCGTGGAAGAAGTGGATGCGGAACACTATGACGAGGAGTTGTTCCGTGAGTTGCTGAACGGAGAAAGTCGGTTATGGACAAGGCCCTGATTAGTCGGCGCTTTGCTAAGGCCGTGGGAACTTACCTGGACAAAGCCGACGTGCAGCGTTATGTGGCATCCCGGATGGCGGAACTGACCAGTCGTTACATTCCTTCGGACATACAGAAACGGGTGCTGGAAATTGGCTGCGGCACGGGCATGTTCACGCGGATGTACTTGCAGCAGGCTGTACCGGAAGAAATGTGGCTGAACGATCTTTGTCCGGAAGTGGAACCTTATCTGGCAGATGTGCTGGGTGAAAAGGTGCATTTCATGGCGAAGGATGCGGAGACATTAGCCTTTCCGGAAGGACAGGACCTGATTGTATCGTGCTCGGCGGTGCAGTGGTTTGAAGACCTGCCACGCTTCTTTTCAGGATGCCGGAAGTTGTTGCACGAAGGAGGATACCTGGCTTTCAGTACCTTCGGTCCTCACAATACGGAGGAGGTGGCGACACTGACTGCAGCGGGATTGTCGTATCCGTCGCTGGAGGAATTGAAAGAGATGCTGGCTGCACGCTATGAGGTAGTATATGCCCACGAGGAACAGTTGCGCCTGTCATTTTCTTCCCCCTTGGACGTGTTGAAGCATTTGAAGGAGACCGGAGTGACGGGTACGGCTGCACAACCATGGACACGCGGCAGGTTGCAGGAATTCTGCCGGAATTATACGAGACAATTTTCGGATGAACGGGGAAAGGTGTACTTGACCTTCCATCCTATTTATATGATATGTAGAAAATAAAAACGTTACGAGTATGAAAAAGAATGTATATTTTGTCAGCGGTATCGATACCAATATCGGAAAGAGTTATGCCACGGCTTACCTGGCTAAGACCTGGAATGAGCGGGGCATCCGTACCATTACGGAGAAACTGATTCAGACGGGGAATACGGACATGTCGGAAGACATCGAGCTGCACCGCCGGATTATGGGTACCGGCTTGTTGCCGGAAGATAAGGAACGATTGACCATGCCGGAGATTTTTTCTTATCCCTGTTCTCCGCACCTGGCAGCGGAGATAGACAAGCGTTCGATTGATTTCGACAAGATTGAACATGCCACTCAGACACTGAGTGAACGCTATGATGCGGTGTTGCTGGAAGGAGCCGGAGGACTGATGGTGCCATTGACCCGTGAACTGCTGACCATCGACTATGTGGCACAGAAGCAGTATCCACTGGTGTTCGTCACTTCTGGTCGCCTGGGAAGTATCAATCACACCTTGCTGAGCCTGGAAGCGATGACGCGTCGGGGCATCCGTCTGCACACGCTGGCCTACAACCTCTTCCCGGAAGAAGATGATGAGATTATCCGTCGCGATACGGAGGAATACATGCGCGACCTGTTGAAACGGGAATATCCGGAAGCAGAGTTTGTGGTGGTTCCGTTTTTGGGTACTAAATAAATGGGCCGGTGAAACAAGGATATTATCACGTGATGGCCATTGCCGTGGTCGTGGTGTGGGGACTGACCTACATCTCGACCAAGGTACTGATTCAGCAGGGGCTGCATCCGCATGAGATTTTCTTCTACCGTTTTCTGGTTGCTTATGCGGGTATCTGGCTGATTGCTCCCCGTCGGCTGCTGGCCAACAGTTGGAAGGAAGAAGGCTTGTTGGCTTTGGCTGGTTTCTTTGGCGGCTCGCTTTATTTTTATACGGAGAATACGGCTTTGGGACTGACGCAGGCTTCGAACGTGGCGTTTCTGCTGTGTACGGCCCCGTTGCTTACGGCCTTTCTCTCGGCGGCATTTTATAAGGAAGACCGTTTGACCCGACGGTTACTGATGGGCTCTATGCTAGCCCTTTGTGGGGTGGGACTGATTGTGTTCGGTGGAAAGGAAGGCTTGAAAGTCTCTCCTGAAGGCGATTTGCTGACGTTATGTGCTGCCTTCTCGTGGGCTTGCTATAGTTTGGTCATTCGTCGCTTGTCCGGACGTTATCCGGTGTCGTTTATCACCCGGAAAGTGTTCTTTTATGGGGTACTTACCATTCTGCCGTTGTTTGCCGTATTTCCTTTCCGGCAGAATACGGCCATCTTGTGCCGGCCCGAAGTGTGGCCGAACCTGTTGTTCCTGGCCCTGATAGCTTCGTTGGTCTGCTTTGTGGCCTGGAACGTGGCACTAAAGAAAATAGGTGTGCTGCATACTTCCAATTATATTTATCTGAGTCCGCTGGTCACCTTGGGAGCTTCCATGCTGATTTTGGGAGAAGGACTGACCTTATGTTCGGCAGTGGGTGCAGTCTGCATTCTGTGTGGCGTGTACTGGGCGGAAAAAAGGAAATGAAGCATACAGATGCTGGGAGAAGTTTAGGGAAATCCCTACCTCGAAATAGGGATTTCCTGCTTGATAGGGAAAAATATCTTCCTAATTTTGTATCAGAATAAAAAGGTAGAACCGTTAAATGATATAATTATGATGAAGGTGAAAGTATTTGCTTCGTTGATGTTGGCTGGCTTGCCATTCGTCTTGGCAGCCCAGAGTAACGACGACCTTTACTTCGTTCCCAAGAAAAAAGCGGAAACGAAGAAGGAGACCGTAGCGGCCCCGAAGCAGAATAGTCAGGGGACAACGGTGTATTCCACATCGGCTACTTCCACGCCGGTAGTAGTGAAGGATGTGGCTGGAAATACGCGTGATGTAGACGAATACAACCGTCGGTACACATCGCGTGAGAACACGTTCTCTATGCAGAACGATACGCTTTACATTCAGGAAAAACCGTATAGCGAACGGGGAGAGTGGGTGAACGGATTTGAAGGTACGCAGGATGATTACGAATATGCCATGCGTATTGTCCGTTTCCGTAGTCCACGCTATGCCATCCCGGTAAGCAGTCCGCTGTACTGGGACGTAGTGTATGGAGCTTTCCCGTCATGGGACTGGAATGTATACGATGACGGACTTTATGCTTACGTATTCCCGACTTACAGCAATCCGCTGTGGTGGGACTGGAGATGGAACTGGAGCATTGCCGGACCAAGATTCAGCTTTGGCTGGGGATGGTCTTCTCCATGGTATTACAGTAGCTGGTACTCTCCATACTGGTATGGTGGTTACTGGGGTGGCTATTGGGGAGGCTACTGGGCTGGTTACTGGGGACCGGGATGGCATCATCATCACCCGTACTATCCGTCGTATGGATGGGGAGGAGGATGGCATCGTGGATATACAGACTATCGTCCGTCACGTTATCAGAATTATACGACCTCTCGTCGGCAGAACATGGTTCAATCAGGAACAATCAGTTCCCGTCGTTCAGGGGATACTTTCTCTACCCGTTCAGCGGGAAGAGTGGTTCGGCCTAATGAAGTTCGTTCGGTCAGCTCTTCAGTACGTCCCGGAGTTGGAGGTGGATCATCAGTCAGACGTGAGGGAATCTCTACAGGTAGCGTAACTCGTTCTGAACGCAATACCGGATTGTATACACGTCCAAGTACGACTATTAATCGTTCTGGTTCTTCTTCTTATACACGTCCGAGCAGTACACGTCGCAGCGTGAATTATAATTACAATGATAATAACAGTCGAGTAAATCGTAGTGTACGTTCTGATTTCGGTTCGTCTAGTCGCAGTGGTAGTTTCTCTTCTGGTGGAAGCAGTACACGTGGCTCTATGGGCGGCGGAATGCGCTCTGGAGGCGGAGGTGGCAGCTCACGTAGACGATAAGAAAAATGAAGATGTACTTATAACTTTTGGATAATATGAAGACCAGAATAATCGCATTAGCTGTTACGGCTGCTTGTGCTTCAGCAGCTGTAGCACAGAGTCAATACGAAGCTCTCCAGTTTATGGGAAATGAATTGAATGGAACTGCTCGTTTTGTGGGTATGGGTGGTGCTATGAGTTCTTTAGGAGCTGATTTGTCAACGATGTCAACGAATCCTGCGGGAATCGGAATGTATCGCAGTCATGATGTGGCAGTAAGTTTTGGATTTAATAATACACGTACCAATGCAGATTTTGCAGGAAGTACAACAAAAGAGAATCGCACCCGTGCTTCGTTCGACCAAATAGGATTTGTGTGGAGCACCAAGATTGGAAATAAGACGGATTTGCGTTATCTGAATTTCGGCTTTAATTACCACAAGCGTGCTAATTTTAACCGTCAGTTTTATGCTAAAGGAGCTTTAAATGGAGCTTCCATGACATATCAGATGGCTAATATGATAGGAAATGCAGGATATGCGACTGCCAATGATTTTAATGGATTGCTTGATGCAGGCTCTGATGTAGACAACCGTAATCCGTATACACATGCTGATTTTTATAGTACTCCTTATTTAGCCATGATAGGAGCTCGCACCGGTTTGGTGGATGCAAATTGGGATAAAGATGGAAATATTACTCAAATCTTTGGCTGGAATGGAGAAACAGGTGAATATTATAGCCGGGAAGAAGGAGGTATTAATCAGTATGATTTTAACTTGTCATTTAATATACGTGACCGTTTCTACTTTGGCTTGACATTGGGCTTGTATGATTTGAACTATAATTTGTATTCATCGTATGGTGAAACAATGAATAGAAATATGCAGGATGGAAGTGTGACTTATCATGACAAAGGTGATTTTACACTGAATAACTGGTATAAAGCGGAAGGTACAGGAGTTGATCTGAAACTGGGAACGATTATTCGTCCGTTTGAATATTCACCGTTCCGGTTTGGCTTGGCCATTCATACTCCGATATGGTATACATTAACCGATCGTTACACTGCTGCCATGACTTCTAATATTGCATTGGATGGAAAGAATCCTGTTTCTTATTCAGAAAATTTATCAGACTATTTTTATCCTGATATGAATTATGTATGGGATTACAGTATGGTTACTCCGTGGCGTTTTAATGTAAGTGCAGGAACGGTTGTAGGTGGAATTATGGCCTTAGATGCAGAATATGAATTTGAGAAGTATTCGTCTGCTAAGTTGAAAGATAGAGAAGGGTATGATTTAAGCGCTACTTCTTCTATTAGTGAGACTTTAAAGGGGGTACATACTTTCCGTGCCGGTATGGAAACAAAGTTGACAGATGCATTCAGTCTTCGGGTAGGATATAATTATCAGTCTTCTCCTATTGTGGAAGATGCATTTAGAAACATTGAAGTGACTGACAATACGCGTACGGTGGCTTCCTATATGAATCCGAAATCTCGTCAGGCTGTAGCCTTTGGTTTAGGATATAGAGGACGGCTTTTTTATGCTGATTTAGCTTATAAATATGATTTCTACAAATCTGACTTTTATATGTTTGATGATGTAGAACTGCAAGCTACAAAAGTAACTAACGAACGTCATCAGTTATTGTTTACGCTGGGCGTTCACTTCTAGAAGTTCATTGTGTTTGTTTTATTTAATATGGGAGTTGCTTTTATTCACTGGGGCAGCTCCCTTTTTTATTCCTTCTTTTCACGGTATTCTTTCTTCTTCCAGAAATTGAATCCCATGTAGATGCGCAGGCTTCCGAAAGAATTGGTCATAGAGAAAGTGGGTTTCCGGTAGTCGTATGTGTGAAGTACTAGAGAGGCTCCGACATAGTATTTGCTGTTGTTCCAAGTGATGCCTGCACGCGTAATCAGGTCGAAATTGATGTCTCTTATCCATTGCGCCCAGTCAGTTCCGCTTTGGGTGGGCTGGTCGTTGATACGTGCCTTTTTATAGGCTATGGCAGGAAGAAGGGAGATGTTCAGCAGACAGTTTCTGGCAAACACCCAGTTGTAACCGTAGCCCACGCTGAGGTTGTAGTCTGTGTAGCGCAGGCTGTGAAATTTCAGGGAGGGGCTGAGCTGCTGTTGCATTTCTTCGGGCAATTGCGTATGGTCGAAGGAAATGTTATGCTGGGAATAGGAGAACCCTGCTAACAGGGAGCCGCAACTTTTCTGCTGGTTGGTCGACTGGCTGTAGGCCGCAGGATAGGAAAAGCGCTTGTGGTTGAAAATCCAGTAGGCATTCAGTCCTTTGATGTTGCTTTGAAAACCGTTGAACTGTGTGTTCGTGTAGCTCTGACTCAGATTGAACTTTTCATAGGAAGACAGTTTGAAGTCGCTGCCCGTTTTCCGGTAATACAAGTCTACGCCAAATTTGGCACTGTATAAGTTGAACACAATTTCTTTTCGGGGAGCTTTTTCCTTTCCTTTCCCGATAAGGTCCTTGATGTCGAAAGAAAGTCCCAGGAAAATCCATCTCCAGCCAAAATAAACTCCCAGCTTGGTGTTGATGTTCGGGGCAAAGTTCAGACTTTGTCCGTCGTTGCTTCCCAATCGGTAATGTTCATACCAGGAGCTTTGCTCCAGCATGAAAGCCAGGTTGTATTTGTTGGGAGAAATGTAGGTAGTATCTATGGTGTTCAGTTTGGCACCGGCTTTCTTGATTTCTTCTCCAGTAAATTTAATGGAACGGACAATGCCGTCGGTCAGACTGCTTAATGACAGTCGGGGAGAAGCCACAGGATCCGGTTCATTGATTGACATGCTGTCTTTCTTCTCTATCTGAGCCATGGTGTGAGTCGGATAGAGAAGGAGTATAGACAGTATGGTCAACAAGGAGAGTGGTTTCACCCCAAATAATAATGTATTGGTTAAAGTTTGTTCAGAATTCGGTCCATTACCCAGTTGGTAGGAGTGGCACTGACACCGTCGCAGGTGCAGACTGCCTTTCCTTGCAGATGCTCTACTACCGCTTTAATCAATGGAAGCTGTACATGAGGAGGGTTAGGAGGTAGGATTTCTTCACGTCCGCGCTCTGTATGCAGGGCTATCGGGTCGTAGGTGAAGACGGAGAAGCAAATCATGCCTTTGTCTCCGATAATCTCAATACGGTCTTCCTTGGCGGAGTCATGGGCTACAAAGCACCAGGAACCAGAGCCGGGCAGGCCGGAGTCAAACTTGAAGCAGGCACTGATTGTATCTTCTGCTTCATACAGTCCGCCACGGTTACATTTGTATCCTTCTGCTTCCAGGATGCATCCGAACATGTCCTGCAATAAATCGAGCTGATGGGGAGCCAGGTCGTAGAAATAACCTCCACCTGCAATATCAGGTTGCACACGCCACGGCAGGTTCTTGCTGTTGTAGTCGAGTGCACGCGGGGGCTGTGCGAAACGAATCTGCACGTTGATAACGTTGCCGATTTCGCCTTCTTCCACTAACTGACGGACTTTTTGAAAGTAGGGCAGGTAGCGGCGGTAATAGGCTACGAAGCAAGGTACTCCAGTTTCTTTTGAGATACGGTTGATACGTGCGCAGTCTTCATAGCTGGCAGCCATCGGCTTCTCGATGTATACTGGTTTGCCGGCCTTCATCGCCATGATGGCAAATGTGGCATGCGAAGAAGGAGGAGTAGCGATGTAAATGGCATTCACATCTTCGTCTCCAATCAACTCTTGTGCGTCGGTGTACCATCGGGGTATCTGATGGCGTATGGCGTAGGATTTGGCTTTCTCTTCGTCGCGGCTCATGACGGCAACCACCCGTGAGCCTTCTATCATGTTAAAAGCGGGTCCGCTTTTCTTTTCGGTGACTTCACCGCATCCGATGAATCCCCAGTTTACTTTATCTAGTTTGATCATAGATGAGTGGTTTTAATGAAAATATTTCTTATATAATTTCTGATAGTCTTCGCTTTTCATGTATTCATCGAGCCATTGGTTCAGGCTGTCGAGCAGGATGGGAGAATGTTTGGCTACTCCCCATGCGTAGAATTGGGTGAAACTGATGTCTGTATCAATATCCAGGTTTGGATATAGGTGCATGTTTGCCTTGGCAATATTCTCGTCGCACACGGCATAGTCAATGTCACCTCCGGAAACCATGGCCATGAGTTGTTCAGGACCGTATTGTTCTATCTCCTGAATATAGATGGTGTCAGCTATCTCGCTGATGAGGTTGTGCAGGCGCAGCAGGGCAGGAGAGCCTTTGACCACGTGCAAGGTTTTATGTCCTAACTCCAGTTGGTTGTGTATGTACAGACTGTCTTTCCCTTTTTCCGGTTTGCGCTGTACCAGCACTTGCTTACTGAGCAGTAGAGTGTGGCTGAAAAGAAGGGAGTCTTTGGAACGGGTGGTCACGGTCGTTTCCGTAGCAATCAGGTCGTATTTTCCTTTGTTGAGTCCTTTCAATCGTTCCTCAAAGCTCATTTCCGGAGTGACTTCCAGCCGTAGGTTCTTGGCTTGTGCAAAGGCATTCAGCAGTTCGTAGTCAAAGCCGGACAGACTGTCCTTGTCGGCATGATAGCTGATGGTATTATATTCCGTTACTGCACGGAGGATGCCTGACTTGATGATTTCCGGATAATCGCGCGGTGTGAACTTCGGTTCTTCTTCATGGTGTGAACAGAGCCGGAGTATGGCGACAAGAATAATCAATCCGCCTGCCAGATATAGAATTTGGTTTCTCTTCATAGGCAGAGAATTAATCAAAGAAGTTCCATGAGAGTCCTACTTTCAGGATACGCGGGTTGAGCGGATAGTGCGGAGCCAGGAAGTAGCTCTTTTCTCCCGTACGCTGCAGCAGGTTATACATCTGTACGAAGATACGCGTACGTTTCAGGTGCAGGTTGATGTATCCGTTGATGAGGGGGTAGCCTCCGACTTTATAACGTGTATCCGGATTTTGCAGGTAGAATTGTCCGATAGCCGGAGCATAGTCGGGGGCATAATATTGTGTAAAGTAACGCATATCGGCTCCCATTTCAATGCTCAACACCTTCTTGGCCAGTCCGAACCGGATGTACAGGTCGTGATAGAGTACAAGTTCCGGCAAGGGAAGCACGGTCTCGTTGCTGGTCTTCTGGTAGGTGATTTCATTGTCTAAGTGAAGGATGCCTAACTTGAAGTCCTGACGCAGGCTGGCACTGAACACTTGGATGTTTCCGGAATGCTGGCGTACGGCCATGTCGTTCTTGTAGCTGACTACATCATTGGCATTGGTGTATTTTACTGAAGCATTGTCCAGGTACGTATAGTTGGTGATATTTTCTACTCCTGCCTTCAACTGTGTCCGCCAGCGGTCGATGCTCAGCTTTCCTTCAATGCGTGTACGCATGATTTTACTCAAGTCATTGTCCCACCAGTAATGTTTGGAGTGGAAATGACGGTAGTAGAACGTAGGATTCAGGTTCTTGATATAGGCATTGGCTTCCAGACGCACGGTGTCGTTGAACAGGCGGAAGTTTAAGTCACCTTGTCCTTCTACGCTGAACTGTCCGGCATCTTCTCCAATCATGGCTACTTCACCCAACACATTGTAGTGCAGCGTCTTTCCCTGTGACTTGATAAGCTGACCTCCGATGGACAAGACATTCTCCTTGTGAGTTGTCGGAATGCGTCGTCCGGGAGTGCCGGTAATGGTATCTGTCAGCGTAAAGTTACGATGCTCAAAGCTGGCAAAAACGGTCAGTCCGGCTTTGGCCCATTTGTTGAATCCTTCCCGCAGGGCAATGCCGACGGTATTCTTGATAGAGAAGTTTTTGGTGATGTCCAGTGAATCCTTTCCCAAGTAGTTATGTTCAAAGTATTCTTCATTCTGGTCAACGTCATAAGACACGTATTTTCTGCGGTTGATGTCTACGTTGACGGTATGAATGAAGCTGGTTACCGGTACGAATACCTCTTTGGTAATCGTATCGTTCTCAGTCGTTTCATCGCGATAGAATCCTAAATTGTACCGGTGAGTTAGGAAAGCATGGTATCCGGTATTGTTGTTCCAGATATTCGATAGGTTGGTCGGGATAGAATACGTTTCGTAGGTCCGGTTTCCTTCGGCCATCTCCAGCGGGTTGGTGATGTAGCGGTCGTCCGTGATACCTCCGTTTTCAGTTACCTTCAGGTTTTCATTGATAAAGCTGAAATGCATGTCGTACTGGTCGCCGTGGTAGTAGGCAAAGAGATTACCGTTGAACAGTGCTGTCGACTGGCTGTCGTATTTTCCTCGTCCGTAGGTGTAGTCAATGTCGAATCCGAAGCCTAAACGCTTGTTCACATTCACGGCAAAGTAAGCCTTGAAGCGTTCCTCTCCGTAGCGTCCGTCTCCTTGCTTGAAGTAAGTCAGGTTGGTGAACGGTGACTTGGTATTGGTATATACCACGTCACTGGGTTTCCGTACGGTGAAATCGTACGGATCGGTGAAGAAAAACTGGCTGCTTTCTTTCCGCTCAAAGAACACATGTGAGATACGCGGTGTTCCCAAGTTACCTAAGTAAGTATAATGCCCCGTAGGTCCTCCTGTATCATTGGAGTTCTGGAATCCATGCTGCAGGGTATCGACCGGAACGGGAGTCATTTCTCCAAAGCGCGTGTCGATTTTCCAGGCATTCAGTCCCACCGGTACGGTGCTGGCATCAATCACTGCGGTTGTATCAATCGGATTACCGTTTCGGTCATATCTGTTGCCGTCCATTCCGGTGGCCGACATTCCTTGTCCGTATTGGGAAATGGTGTTCTGTGCCGAAAGGGCCGTACACACCAGTATGAATAGGGTTGTAAAAAATAGCTTCTTCATAATGGGGCAAAGATACAATAAAAATGCGAAAACGGGAGATTGTGGCTTTCAAAAAGTAGCATTGGAGGTGTCAGAAGTGAAACTCTGGAAAAAGAAGCAGGCTGCCAACTGCATTTCTTTCTGTAAATGCACTGGCAGCCTGCAAGATAGAAGTATGCTTCCGGTAAGGAATCAGACTTCCTTGATGATGTCCATACCGATGCGTATGGCTTCTTCGTTCATCGGAATCAGGTGATGGTGACGCTCGGGCAAAGTTTTGCGCAGGGCTTTCACCACACTTTCTATTGATACGATGGGGCGGATTTTCAGCAAACCTCCCAATACAATCATGTTGAAGGTCTTGGCCATCTTCCGTTCGTTGGCTTCGTCCATGGCATCAATGCGATATACATGAATGTCCTTGCGGGTAGGAGGGTTGATGATGCCGTATCCATCGTAAATCAATACACCGCCCGGTTTTACCTTGTTCTCAAACTTGGCAAGCGAAGGCTGGTTTAGGATGATGGCTGTGTCATACTTGCTGAGAATCGGGGATGAGATACGCTCGTCGCTCACAATGACAGTGACGTTGGCCGTACCTCCGCGCTGTTCCGGACCATAGGCTGGCATCCAAGTCACCTCCTTGTTTTCCATCAGACCGGAATATGCCAGGATTTTTCCCATGGAAAGAACTCCCTGACCTCCAAATCCTGCTATGATAATTTCCTCTTTCATATAATGTGCAAATAATTATTTATTTTCGGTAGTATCTTTCAGGTCGCCCAGCGGGTAGAAGGGGAACATGTGTTCTTCCATCCATTTGTTGGCGGCTTCGGGTGTCATTTTCCATCCGGAGTTGCAGGTAGATACGATTTCTACCAGGCTGGAGCCTTTTTTCTGCATAGAACATTCGAATGCCTTGCGGATGGCTTTCTTGGCCTTGCGGATGGCAGCCACTGACTGTACTGACTGGCGGGTTACGTAAGCAGTACCTTCCAGTGTAGCGGCAATTTCAGTCATCTTCAGCGGGTAACCGTGGATTTCCGGAACACGTCCGTACGGGCAGGTAGAAGTCTTCATGCCTACCAGTGTGGTTGGAGCCATCTGTCCGCCGGTCATACCGTAAATGGCATTGTTGATGAAAATGATGGTGATGTTTTCTCCACGGTTCAGGGCATGAATGGTTTCGGCTGTACCGATGCAGGCCAGGTCACCGTCGCCCTGATAGGTAAATACCAGGCGGTCGGGCCATAAGCGCTTGATGGCAGTAGCTAGGGCAGGTGCACGTCCGTGTGCGGCTTCCTGACAGTCTATATCCAGGTAATTATACATGAACACGGCACAACCTACCGGACTTACTCCGACAGCTTTCTCGGCCATGCCCATTTCGTCGATGACTTCGGCAATCAGTTTGTGAACTACTCCGTGGCTACATCCCGGGCAGTAGTGCATAGGGTTATCGTTCAGCAGGCGAGGCTTCTGATAAACCAGATTTTCAGGTTTGATTATATCTTCTTTTGTCATAATTAATTCTCCTGTAGTTTATCGTAGAAAGAAACGAAACACGAATTCCATCATTTTCAGGAAAAGAGAGGCACCGCACACATAAAAGAATACGGTCTTGTCTTCACCCAGTGTGAAGTAGAGAATGACGGAAATCAATGCTCCAATCATAAACAGTACGTTTAAGACGGCTCTTATTCTATCGGTATCCATAGCTTATTTCTGAATCAGTTTTTCCTTGATGGCTTCGATTACTTCATCCGGGTCGGGCACGATACCTCCCAGACGTCCGAAATGTTCTACGGGTACCTTACATTCTACGGCCAGACGGACATCTTCAATCATCTGTCCGCTGTTCAGTTCCACGGTCAGGATACCTTTCACTTGTTTGGTTCTTTCTTTCAGGGCCTTGCTTGGGAACGGCCATAGTGTAATCGGACGGAACAGACCTACCTTGATACCTTCTTCGCGTGCATGCTCCATGGCTTTCTGTGCGATACGTGCACAAGAGCCGAAAGCTACAATCAGGTATTCAGCATCTTCTGTGTCAAGTTCCTCGTAGCGTGTTTCTTTTTCTTCGATTTCTGCATATTTAGCCTGCAAGTGCAAGTTGCGCTGCTCCATGATGGCCGGATCCAGTTCCAGTGAGGTGATGATATTGGGCTTACGTCCCTTGCAACCGGTTGTAGCCCATGGGCATTGTGCCAGAATCTCTTCTTCTGTACGTCTGGGGCGATATTCCGGAAGCACTACTTTTTCCATCATCTGACCGATTACACCGTCGGCCAGAATCATAGCCGGATTGCGGTATTTGAAAGCCAGGTCAAAAGCCAGTCCTACAAAGTCAGCCATTTCCTGTACGGAAGCCGGAGCCAGTGCAATCAGGTGGTAGTCGCCGTGACCGCCTCCTTTGGTAGTCTGGAAATAGTCGGCCTGACTAGGCTGGATGGTACCCAGACCCGGACCTCCTCGCATCACGTTGACCACCAGACAAGGAAGCTCTGCACCTGCGATGTAGGAGATACCTTCCTGCTTCAAGCTGACGCCCGGACTGGAGGATGAAGTCATGACCATTTTTCCACTGCCGGCGCCTCCGTATACCATATTAATTGCTGCCACTTCGCTTTCAGCCTGAAGAACTACCATTCCGGTAGTTTCCCACGGCTTCTGCTCGGCAAGCGTTTCCAATACTTCAGATTGGGGGGTGATAGGGTAACCGAAGTAACCGTCCACGCCGATACGGATGGCGGCATGGGCTATGGCCTCGTTACCTTTCATAAGAACAACTTCTTCTGCCATAATTTTTCGATTTTGCTTGTTGGGCATTTTTATTCTTCACTTTTCGCTCTGTACACGGTCAGACAACCGTCCGGGCACACAATGGCGCACGAAGAGCATCCGTTACAGGTATCTTCCACTACCTGCTGTACGTAATTATATCCTTTTTGATTTACTTTCGGGGTGAGTGACAACACATGCAGCGGGCATGCTACCACACATAAGTTGCATCCCTTGCAGCGTTCGGTATTTACGATAACCACACCTTTCATCTTAGCCATAGTATATATCTCTTATTGATTAAACATATCTTTATTATAAAAGTTAAGTATATCCATCACCATCTTTCGGGCATCTGCTGCCGGACTTTCCGGGTCCAGGGCAATCGCTTCCTGGTAATTGTTGAGCGCTCCCTGCCAGTCACCTTTTTTCCGATAGGCATTTCCCAAAAGATAATATGCTTCCGCCGTAGGCGAGGAAGCCGTTTGCAACCAATCATTCAGGCGAGATATAGCGGTGTCTACATGTCCTTCATTTATCAGTTGTCTGATGTGATTCAGTTGTTCATTCATGGGCTTTTATGTCATATTGTAACCTTACAAAGATAGTCTTTAATTTGGTACGAGAGTCATTTTTACGGAATAAATAGTAAAAAATGCCGATTTTTCTTGTTTGTACAATTGTGCAACATGCTGATTATTAAAGTGTTTTATGATGGTTTATTTTGTTTCAACTGAAAAAGATGTATATACAACTAAATGATGTTTCTGAAAAGGAGGATTGTGTATGAATGATAATTTAATGCTTGTCAAAAATTTATTGAAAGGCAGAAATCTATTTGATTATGTTATTATTTCTTATAACTTTGTAGCAATTTATTCATGAAACAAACAACTAAATAATTAACTTATCAGATAGAATTATGAACAAGATTCTTCAGAAGGAACATTTTTCCGAAAAGGTCTTCAAACTGGTGATTGAGGCTCCTTTGATTGCAAAGTCGCGTAAGGCGGGCCATTTCGTCATTGTCCGTGTAGGCGAGAAGGGGGAACGCATGCCTTTGACTATTGCAGCAGCCGATCCGGTAAAGGGAACCATTACTTTGGTGGTGCAGGAGGTAGGACTTTCGTCTACTCGTTTGTGCGAATTGAATGTGGGTGATTACATTACAGACGTGGTAGGTCCGCTGGGAAAGGCTACTCATATTGAAAACTTCGGAACAGTGGTTTGTGCCGGAGGTGGTGTAGGTGTGGCCCCGATGTTGCCTATCGTGCAGGCATTGAAGGCTGCGGGAAACCGGGTCATTACCGTGCTGGCCGGACGTACTAAGGAACTGATTATTCTTGAAAAGGAAATGCGTGAAAGCTCGGATGAAGTGATTATCATGACGGACGACGGTTCTTACGGACAGAAAGGTCTGGTTACGGAAGGAGTAGAAGCAGTCATCAAGCGTGAAAAGGTGAACAAGTGTTTTGCCATTGGTCCGGCCATCATGATGAAGTTTGTCTGCCTGCTGACGAAGAAATACGATATTCCGACTGATGTGTCGCTGAACACCATCATGGTGGATGGAACGGGCATGTGTGGTGCCTGCCGTATCACCGTGGGCGGAAAGACGAAGTTCGTATGTGTGGATGGTCCGGAATTCGACGGCCACCAGGTGGACTTTGACGAGATGCTGAAACGTATGGGCGCTTTCAAGGAAATTGAGCGTGAAGAAATTCATAAACTGGATACAAAACCTTCGGCTTGTGAAGCTGAACAGGCTGCTTCCGGACGAAACGCTGAATGGCGTGAAGCGCTGCGCAAAAGCATGAAGCCGAAAGAACGTACGGCTATTCCGCGCGTGAAGATGAACGAGCTGGATCCGGAATACCGTTCACACAGCCGCAAGGAAGAAGTGAACTTGGGACTGAACGAAGAGCAGGCGCTGACAGAAGCCAAGCGTTGTCTGGATTGTGTCAATCCTTCTTGTATGGAAGGCTGTCCGGTAGGTATTGATATTCCGGGCTTTGTCAAGAACATCGAACGTGGAGAATTCCTGGAAGCTGCACGTACGCTGAAAAAGACCAGTGCACTTCCGGCTGTGTGCGGACGTGTCTGCCCGCAGGAAAAGCAGTGCGAATCGAAATGTATTCACCTGAAGATGGGTCACGAAGCGGTGGCTATCGGTTATCTGGAACGTTTTGCGGCTGACTATGAACGTGAAAGCGGACAGATTTCAGTGCCTGAAATTGCAGCTAAGAACGGTATCAAGATTGCAGTGGTGGGTTCAGGACCTGCCGGATTGTCGTTTGCAGGCGATATGGCCAAGATGGGTTACGACGTAACTGTGTTCGAGGCACTGCATGAAATTGGTGGTGTATTGAAATACGGTATTCCTGAATTCCGTCTGCCGAACAAGATTGTGGATGTGGAAATCGAAAACCTGTCTAAGATGGGTGTGACTTTCGTGAAGGACTGCATCGTAGGTAAGACTATCAGTGTGGAAGACCTCGAAAGCGAAGGCTTCAAGGGAATCTTTGTTGCTTCGGGTGCCGGACTGCCTAACTTCATGAACATTCCGGGCGAGAACTCCATCAACATCATGTCTTCGAATGAGTACCTGACGCGTGTGAACCTGATGGACGCAGCCAGCGAAGATGCCGATACTCCGGTGACATTCGGTAAGCGAGTGGCTGTAATCGGTGGTGGAAATACAGCAATGGACTCTGTACGTACAGCACGCCGTCTGGGAGCAGAGAAAGCGATGATTATCTACCGCCGTTCGGAAGCAGAAATGCCGGCTCGTCTGGAAGAAGTGAAACATGCCAAGGAAGAAGGTGTGGAATTCCTGACACTGCACAATCCGATAGAATACATTGCTGATGAGAAGGGACGTGTAAAACAGGTGGTATTGCAGAAAATGGAACTGGGTGAACCTGATGCTTCCGGTCGTCGTAGTCCGGTTGCCATTCCGGGAGCTACAGTAACTCTCGACATTGACATGGCCATTGTCAGTGTAGGTGTATCGCCTAACCCGATTGTACCGAATTCTATCCCGGGATTGGAATTAGGGCGCAAGGGAACCATTGCTGTCAATGATGACATGCAGTCATCCATCCCGACTATCTATGCCGGTGGTGACATCGTGCGTGGAGGAGCCACTGTAATCTTGGCGATGGGTGACGGACGCCGTGCGGCCGCAGCTATGGACTGCCAGCTTCGTCAGGCATAAGAATAAACTTAAAATTAGATAAAAACGCTTTGGTGTATTGACATTAAAGCGTTTTTTTATGTTGTGTAGTGTACTAAATAAGTTGACACAATTTATTTAGTAACATGTGTAAAAATCGAAAGTATTCAAAGGCAGAATGTCTGTCTTATCTGGAAGAATACAT